>JAAUYH010183013.1_pt1 | contig 28508 bp, 27 predicted proteins | sample 7278061 | NCBI WGS metagenome assembly JAAUYH01 (sample SAMN14350203, study PRJNA611818) | marine sediment metagenome | isolation source: surface marine sediment (0.6m) | place: French Polynesia: Moorea | collected 2018-08
AAGGTTAGGGCCCATCCCGCCGGAGCGGGATGGGCCTTCGCCTTTGAGGGAGGAAGAAGTTTTGCGAGAATCAGGCGCCCAGTCGACTTAGCGCTGACTGCAGCTTTGATCGTTTGACCTGGAGCTGCTCCAGTGAAGCTGACGGCTTATGATCGTCTTCCAATTCCAGTTCCACTCGAAAGAGCTCAACCATGAGATCGTGCAACATCGCAACACGATTTACGCGAGTGGTGGTATTTGCATGACCCATATCCGTCAACTCCTTTGCCTTGTGTTACCCAGGGCTTGAATCACGCATTTATACTACCAGCAACATCCGTGCCAGTGTTTTAAATAATGTAAATTCAGAGGCTTACAGCCTCACCCGGGGGGTGTCCGGGGTGACGCTGGGCGTCAGTTTTGGTCCCATTGCGGGCAATTTCCAGCAAAATTGGCAGGATTCGGGGGAAACGCCCGAAATTCCTGTCACATCCGCCGTCTAGTCCGATACAAACAGGTCACCCAGCCGAATGAAAAAGGTGCCGTCGCTGGATTCGCCCAGCCCCACGCCCATGTACAGGGGGCCAATTGGGGACCGGTAGCCGAAGTAAAGGCTGCCCTGCAGAAGGGCCGAATCCAGGTCGATGTCAGAGCGCCGATCCCAGGCGTTGCCCAGTTCCAGGGTGCCGCCCAGGTAGGCTGGCAGGAATCCCGTCCGCCCCACTTCGTACCGGTAGCCGCCCACCAGCAGGGCGAAGTGCTGCCCTTCCACCTGATTGAACTCCAGCCCGGACAGCTGGCCGAAGCCACCGGCACGGAACAGGCCGTTGATGGGCGCGTCATCATCCAGGGTGGTATCGAAGCGGCCGCCCAGCAGCAGGTGGTGGCGCGGCGCGGGGTTGAAATTGTAGTAGTACTCCAGTTGCAGCTGCTCGAATGATTGTTCGGCGCCCAGGGAGGTGGAAGCCACCGAAAACTCGGCGCTGCCGAAACCCCCGCTGTTGGGGAAAAACAGGTCGTCCAGGTGGTCGTAGCGCAAGCGGAGGAATGATTCGCCGGTACCGATATTCAGGTCCACAAGCTCCGGGTCCCCGATATTGACCTCGGCCCGTGCCGCACCGGTGCGGATTCCCATGGCCATCTCAGCCGACTTGCCGAACTCTTTGCCCAGGGTCAGCTCAAGTTCCGCGCTGTCCACGAAGATTTGCGCCTGCGGGTCTTCGCCCTCAAAAAGTCCGAAGCGGGCCCGTTCAACGGTCAGTCGCGGGTTGAAGAAATAGGGGGACCCGGCCCTGAGCGGCTTGTAGAGTTCGGTGAACAGTCCGGGTTCCTCACCCATCTGGGCAACCGTGCGCCATTCTCCCCCCACTCGGTCGATTCCGGTGCGCAGAAACCCCAGCCGCAGGTTGAATGCGTTGTTGCGGCCATTGGAGAAAAAGTTCAGGCCATATTCCACAAGGTTGGGGGCGCGGTGGTCGTCGGTGACGTGCAACACGATGCCCTGGCGCGGGCCGTCGTCCACCAGCTCATAGCGCACTTCGCGCAGGTGGCCCAGGCCATAGATGGAGGATACGTCGCGTTCGATCTGGTCGAAATCCAGCGGCTGTCCGGCCCGGACGTTCAGCCGGTCAAGAATAACGTCGTCGGCATAGCTGGAACGGTTTTCCAGTTTCACGAACTCCAACCGGGGCCGGGGACTGTCGCAGGCGCGGAGGCCGGCGCGATATTCCTGGTACTGCGCCTCGGGGATGGACAAACGCTCCAGCGCCTGGCGGTGCGCAATGGTCCCGGCCGCACCCAGCGGCACGGCCTTTTCGTAGGCGGCAAAATCGGTGGAGCCAAAGTCCTCGCCCAGCGGCGGCTGAATCAGGATGTCCTGGGGCCGCATGTGCTTTACCTGGTCCTGGGTGGCGCGATAGACCAGCAGGTTGGTGAGCTGCCCGATAACCGCGATGGCGTTTTCCAGCCGGTCCCGGGGATACAGGGGGTAGCTCACGTCCACCGCGATCACCACGTCGGCACCCATGGATCGGGCCACCTGGATGGGCAGGTTATTGACGATGCCGCCGTCCACCAGCAAACGGTCACCGTCGGCAACCGGGGCAAAGATGCCGGGTATGGACATGCTCGCCTGCATGGCCCGGGCCAGGTTGCCGGAGTCCAGAATGACTTCCTCGCCGGTGACAATGTCCGCGGCAACGGCCCGGAAGGGAATCGGCAGGCGGTCAAAGTCCTGCTCCGTTGTGTGGGACAGGGTCAGGCGCTGAAACAGCAGGCCCACCTTCTGGCCCACCAGCGCGGCCTCGGGCAGTACGAATTCACCGTCCCGGTAGCCCAGCCGTGGGCCAAAAAAATCCAGGTCATCGTCCCGCTTGCGACGGAAGGTGCGCTCGGTACGACTGGAATCATCGGTGAACATATCGTCCCAGCGAACGCTGAGAATGACGTCTTCAATCTCCTCGGGCCGCATGCCGGCGGAGTACAGGCCGCCCACGATGGATCCCATGCTGGTACCGGTGACCACGTCCACCGGGATCCGCATGGCCTCAAGCACCTTGAGCACGCCGATATGCGCCTGCCCGCGGGCACCGCCACCGCTCAACACCAGCCCCACCGTGGGGCGGGTCTGGGATTCCCGGGTACACTCCGCCGACGGGGACGGTGGGTTCCACAGCAGCAACAGGGTCAGAACCCATGCCGCGGGACCGAAAGTTGACTTCATGGTTTGCTCCGTGTCCGCACTGGGGACAGGCGGAATTAACCACGGACCCGGCGGCACGGCAAGGGCGAACGACCCACCTGTAACAAAAATCCGGCCGGGGCGTATTATGGGTGTCATGAGCCTGCGATTCCGCCGAGCGATTCGGCAGCATCAGAACCGCTTGTTCTCACTGGCCTGCAACATGCTCGGCAGTTCGGCCGAGGCGGAAGATGTTGTCCAGGACGTGCTGATCAAGCTGTGGGAGCATCTGCCGGACCTTTCGGCCGATCACGTGCGCCCGTGGCTGTTGCGGGTAACCCGCAACGCCTGCGTCGATCTGCTGCGCCGCCGCCGGTATCAGCAGGCGTTTGTGGCTGAAGCCGTCAACAGCGGCCCCCGGGCCGTTGAAACGACCCCGATGATGGAGTTGTCCAACAGTGAACTGGGGTCCCGGCTCAAGCAGGCCATCCAGGACCTGGACGAACCATTCCGGTCCCTGGTAATCCTGCGGGAGCTCGAAGACTGCAGCTACAAGGAAATAGCCGAGGTGCTGGAGCTCAGTGACCAACAGGTCCGGGTCTATCTGCACCGGGCCCGCCGCAAGTTGCGGCATGCTTTAGGAAGTAATGATGATGAGTAAGGAAAAGCCCCAGAACTGGTTCGATCAGCGGGTCGAGGCCTACGTGGACGGCGACCTGGACTCCAGCGAACGCGCCCTGTTTGAGGCCCGGCTCCAGCTGGACGATTCACTGCGCCGGGAAGTTGACCAGGCACGGCTGATCCAGGGCGCATTGCGCGACATGCCGTCGCTGCAGTGCCCCAGTGACGTCCGCAAGCGGGTTCTGGAAATCACCGGCTCCAGGCCAGTCGGGTTTTCCTGGGGCTGGGCCGGCGCCGCCTGCGCCGTGCTGGTGGCGGCCATTGCCGTCGGCCTGATGCGCACCCCCGCGGGTCCCAGCGAAGCTGAACTGGCCCAGGCCCGGGCGGATATGGAAACGGCTCTGGCCTACCTGAACAGGGCGGGCCAGATGGCGGGGCGAGAGGCCGGCCAGCAGTGGATCGAGAGCGGCATAGCCCGGCCGGTATCGGCGGGCCTGCGGCGGCCGCCGGAAGTTGAAGGAGACGCTATATGAAGGCCAATACAAAGCTGACCGCAACGCTGACTTTGGTCATGACCGTGCTCCTGTGCGGGATACTGGCCACACCGGCGCTGGCCGACGATCGCCTGAAATCCCAGCCCGGTTACGTTGACTTTGGAGACCTGACGGAGCTGGGTGGCGCTGAGCCGTCGGTGGAAATTTCCCTGGGCGGCGCCATGCTGGGATTCGTCTCCGCCGCGGCCCGGGACGCCGAGCCGGAACTGGCTGATGCCCTGGGCAAGCTGCGCTCCATCCGCATCAGCGTGTTTGAAATCGGCCCTGAAAGCATGGACGAAGCCCGCGTCCGGGCGGATTCCGTCAGCAGGAAACTGGAAGCCGATGACTGGGAACCGGCAGTGGTGGTTCGATCTGCTGACACCTCGGTGCGCATGTACATGAAAACCGTGGGCGGCAAAGTGGCCGGCATGGCGGTCATGATGATTGAGCCGGGAAGCGATGCGGTCTTCATGAACATCGTGGGAGAAATTGATCCTGCCCAGCTGGGGCAGGTGGCCAGCCAGTTTGGCGTCGATATCACCGACCTGAACTGAAACAACCGTTTCCGCCGTGGCGGCGGCGACCAACGATGGCCTGTCACCCATGAATGATCCAGGCTAGTATCCGCCCATGCGAACCATTTTCCTGACAGGCCTGCTCGCCTGCCTGGCCGCCTGCGCCCCGGGCGGGCCCAGCGTGGTGCTCAAAGACCAGCGATTCTACGTTGAGATCGCGGATGATCCGGGTGAGCAGCAGATGGGGCTGATGTTTCGCAACCGCATGGGTGAGGACCGGGGAATGCTGTTCATCTTCGAGCGGGACGAGCCCCGTTCGTTCTGGATGAAAAATACCCGGATCTCCCTGGACATCCTGTATTTCGACAGCGGTTTGAGCCTGGTCAGCATGCAGCAGGACGTGCCACCGTGCCGGCGTGACCCCTGTCCCAGCTACCCCAGCACCGGACCCGCCCGTTACGTGCTGGAAATCAACGCCGGCATTGCCGAGCGACTCGGAGTCGAGGTCGGCGATCTGCTGGTGCTTGACCTGGATTGAGGGTCGGAAGCGCTCACGGGCCCCGTGGCGTCGTTCGCGGTGGTTCTTCGCCCAGCAGCGTCTCCGCCAGAGGGCGGTCGTTGACGATTTCCCAGTGCAGGCAGGGCAGGCCAACACGGTAGGGCACCAGCTTGGCCGTTTGATTCAGCTCCACCAGGCTGTCAGTTACGGGTACGAATCGTTTCACTGTTGCCGTCCCTGGTCGTTAAGATGGGAACATTGAAACAGCTCGAGATGGCAGCGCCGTATCCAGAATATGTCAGAACAATGGCCCCTGAAGATTGCCCAGATCACCGACTGTCATCTCGGCCCGGAGCCTGATTACGAGCTGAACGGCCAGCCCGTGGAGTCCCATCTGCTGCGGGTGCTGGAGGCGGTCCGGGACTGGCGGCCGCACCTGCTGGTTGCCACCGGCGATCTGACCGATTTCGGCGACGAGGCGGCTTACCTGCGCTTGAATCAGCATCTGAACATGGTGGACGTACCGGTTCGGGTCATTCCGGGCAATCACGACGATGGCGACGTCCTTGCGCGCCACCTGACTGGCGGGCGGGTGGCCTTGACCTTCGACTGGCATCGCCCGCCCTGGACGCTGCTGTTCCTTGACAGCCTGATCCCCGGCTTTCCCGACGGCCGGGTGTCACAGCAGGAGCTGGACCGTCTGGCAGAGCTTGGGCCGGCTCAGCTCGCCCTGGTTTTTGTCCATCATCCGCCCCAGCCCGTTGGCAGCGATTGGATCGACGCCATGGGTATGCGCAACGGTGATGACCTTCTCCGGGTCGCCGAGGGCCTGCCCGGCATCCAGGCGATTGCCTGCGGTCACGTGCACCACGTGTACGAGGACACGAGCCGTCATCCGGCGGTACTCACCACGCCGTCCACCAGCTACCAGACTCTGCCGGTCACGCCGGATTTCGAGGTGGATACACAGCCGCCGGGTTTTCGCGCCTTTGAGCTGTATCCAGACGGCCAGTGGACGACCCACGTCACCCGGGTCCCCTGATACAAACGGGTGTCGCTCCGCTGCTGATCCTTTGTTAATCTGCCGGGCTCCGACGGATTTGGAACCACAGCCCATGCAAACCAGCCAGCAACTGTTTGACGCCGCCTGCGAGAACATTCCGGGGGGCGTGAATTCCCCGGTGCGGGCGTTTCGGGGCGTTGGCGGAACGCCAATCTTCATGAGCCGGGCCGACGGCTGCCACCTTTACGACGTCGAGGGCAAGCGCTACATCGACTATATCGGGTCCTGGGGCCCCATGGTCGCCGGTCACAACCACCCGAAGGTGCTGGAGGCTGTACGAGGCGCCGTGACCAACGGTCTGAGCTTCGGCACGCCGGCACCCCTGGAAGTCCGCATGGCCGATACCCTGTGTGGGCTGGTCCCGGGCCTGGAAATGGTACGAATGGTCAATTCCGGAACTGAGGCCTGCATGAGCGCCGTGCGGCTGGCCAGGGGCGCCACGGGCCGTGACCGTATCATCAAGTTCGCCGGCTGCTATCACGGCCACGCGGACGCCTTCCTGGTCAAGGCCGGCAGCGGTGCCCTGACCCTGGGCGTGCCGGATTCCCCGGGGGTGCCGGCGGTCTACGCCGATCTCACCACGACCCTGACCTTCAACGACATCGATGGCGTGCGGGAAACCATGCAGGCTATCGGCTCTGAAGTCGCCTGCATCATTGTTGAACCCATCGCCGGCAACATGAACTGCATCCCCCCAGTGCCGGGTTTCCTGGAGGGGCTGCGGGAAGTCTGCGATGAGTACGGCTCGGTGCTGATCTTCGACGAGGTCATGACCGGATTCCGGGTTGCCCGGGGCGGCGCCCAGGAGGTTTACGGGGTGCAGGCCGACCTGTGCACCTTCGGCAAGATCATTGGTGGCGGCATGCCCGTGGGCGCGTTTGGCGGCCGCCGGGACATCATGCAGCAGATTGCCCCTACCGGCCCGGTTTACCAGGCCGGCACCCTGTCGGGGAACCCGGTGGCCATGGCGGCCGGTCTGGCCATACTGGAACTGATTTCCGAACCCGGTTTCCATGACCGGCTGGGCGAGATCACCGGCAAGCTGTGCCAGGGCCTGGAGGCGGCGGCAGCCGCTGCCGGCGTCCCGTTCACCACCCAGCGGGTGGGGGGCATGTTCGGTATGTTCTTCACTGATGCCGAGGAGGTCACCGGCTTCGACCAGACGTCGGCCTGCGACATCGAGGCCTTCAAGTCATTCTTCCACGCCATGCTGGAACGGGGCGTGTACCTGGCCCCATCAGCCTACGAGGCGGGCTTTGCCTCCACCGCCCACGATGACACGGCGATAGAAGAAACCCTGCAGGCCGCCCGGGAAAGCTTCAACCTGCTGGCGGGAGGCTGAAGGCCGGGGCAGCGCCATGCCGGAGTGGCTTTCCGGAATCCTGGAGTGGATTCGGGCCCATCCCGAGATGGCCGGGCTGGCCATTGGGCTGGTGGCCTTCCTGGAGGGCCTGGCGCTGGTGGGCATCCTGGTGCCCGGCATCATTATCCTGTTCGGCTTCGGCGCCCTGGTGGGCCTGGGCATCCTGGACCTGGGTACGGTCTGGCTGTGGTGCAGCGCCGGCGCCATCGTCGGTGACGGGGTGAGTTTCTGGCTGGGATACCACTTCAAGGACCACATCCGTGACATCTGGCCGTTCACCCGCTTCACCAATCTGATCAGCCGCGGCCAGTTGTTTTTCCGGCGCCATGGCCTGAAGAGCATCGTCATCGGCCGGTTCGTTGGCCCGATCAGGCCGATCATGCCGGTGGTCGCGGGCATGATGGACATGCCGGTTCGGACCTATCTGCCGGCCAACATCATTGCCGGACTGGCCTGGGCACCGGCCTACCTGCTGCCGGGTGTGGTGTTCGGTGCGTCCATCGAACTGGCCCAGGCCGTGGCCTGGCGTCTGGCGCTGATGCTGTGTGTGCTTGCCGGGTTGATCTGGGTCATCACCCTGCTGGCCCAGACGGCCTACCGGGTGTTTTCACCCCATACCACCGAGGCGATTGAACTGCTGACCCGCTGGTCCCACCGCCACCCGGTCATTGGCCGTTTTGCTCGCACCCTGGTGGATCCGACCCGCCCGGAATCCCGCTCACTGACGGTTTTTGGCCTGCTGCTGGTGGCGGCTGCCTGGGGCCTGGCGTCCGTACTGATTACGGTCCCCCTGGGCGGTATCGCCGGCTTCGATCAAACCGTGGCCGAGGCCATGGCCAGCCTGCGCAGCCCCTGGGCGGACGACCTGATGGTCTACTTCAACGGGTTGGGCTCCCTGGCGGTGCTGCTGCCGGCGGCGACCCTGGTGCTGGTGTGGCTGGTGTTGCGGCGACGGCCGCTGGCGGCGTGGCACTGGACGGCGGCGGTGGCCATGGGTGTGGTGTTGTCCGGTGTCATGGGTTTTCTGCTGGGCTGGACCCGCCAGTCACCCGGCCCTGAGGAAGACTGGTTCAGTCCCATCATGCATGTGGCCATGGCGGTGGTGACCTACGGATTCCTGGCGATTCTGCTCGGCCGGTCCCTGCCCCGCCGGGACCGCAGCTGGCCCTACGTGGTGGCGACCGGCCTGGTGGCCCTTATTTCTTTCGCCAGGTTGTATCTGGGCGCGCACTGGTTCAGCGACATGATGGTGGGCCTGCTGCTGGGCCTGATCTGGATCATCGTCATTGGCATCGCCTATCGACGACGCATTCGGCGCTCGTTCTGGGCGGCACCACCAGCCATCCTGTTTTTCGGTACCGTGGCGGTTTTGTCGGTGTTTTACGCCAGCACCCTGGGCCCCCGGGTGCTGCAGGAGATCCAGCCCGAGGTCAGCTCCCTGTCAGGGGACGCCTGGTGGGCGTCAGGTGTGAGTATCCCGCCCGGCAGCGAGAATCGCAGCAATTTCCAGTTCGCCGGCGACGCTGACGCCCTGGCATCGGCCCTGCGCGATGCCGGTTGGGTCGATCCGCCACCGGCGACATGGAAGACGCCCCTGGCCATGCTGAACCCGGAGCCGGACCCTTCCTCCCTGCCGCTGCTGCCCGAGGGCTACAACAACCGCCGGGAGGGACTGGTGCTGTCCCTGCCGGAAGCTTCAGCGGATCAACAGATGGTATTGCGTCTTTGGTCCACCGGCGCGCGGCTGGCCGGGGAGACGCCGGTCTACGCTGGACAGCTGGGACGCTATGAACTGGCCGGCGTGCTGTATTTTTTCCAATACTGGAAGCGGTCAGAGCTGCTGGAGCCGCTGGAACGGCTGGAGGGCTTCGGCCTGGAGTGGGCAGAGCGGGAGGAACTCACCCTGTTTCGGTTTGCTCAGTCCGATTGAAGTGTTGGCACCAGTTCGATCAGCTGATCCAGCCTTTCCTGGGGATCATCGGTTTCCAGCAATTGCTGTTTGACGTCCAGTTCCAGGGGCAACAGCTCGGACAGGCGGCAAGCCACCCAGTCTGAATCTCCCAGCTCCTGCTGACCTGCATGAGGGTAGTGTTCCGCAACGTTTTCCAGCAGGCGCTCCAGCAGGGTGCGCAGCAGCAGGTAACGGGTATCCAGCGGCGTCGCCGCCGGCGGCGCCAGCATCTCGACCTCGGCCATCAGCAGGCCGTTATCGCGAACCCAGGTACTGCCCAGTCGGAAACGCTGGACGCCGGTGGCGCGAATCCCCAGCAGTCCGTCTTCCATGGTGAAAAAGTCAACGATCCGGGCGGTGGTGCCCAGGCCTACCGGGGCGGCAGCGCTGCCGGCCTCGGCGCCGTGGAGAATCAGGCAGACCCCAAACTCGGTATCTTCCCGGGTGCATTCTTTCACCATGTCCAGGTAGCGGGGTTCAAACACGCGCAGGGACAGGGGGCCACCGGGGAACAGCACCGTGTTCAACGGGAAAATGGGAAGATGCTGCTCAGGTCGGCCCATACAATTCAGATATCCGTCCAACGAAGGCTGACTGGATACCACCAAAGCCGCCGTTGCTCATGAAAACGATACAGTCGCTGCTTTCAGTATTCTGGCACAAACTGGCCAAAAGGTTTTCCACCGTATCGGCCACGACCAGGCGTTGGCCCAGCGATTGCAGTTCTTCGTCTGGATTCCAGCTGAGCCCCGAGCCTGCCAGCAGGTACACCTGGTCGGCCAGCTCTACGGATTCGGCCAGGGCTGACAGGTGAGCGCCTGAGCGCATGGAGTTGCTGCGGGGTTCCAGCACGGCCACCAGCCGGCCCTGGGGATGCCGGGTTCTGAGACCGGCCAGGGTGGCTGCAATAGCGGTGGGATGATGGGCGAAATCGTCGTAAATCAGCAGCTCGGTGTCACCACCCTGGAACAGCAGCTGCTGCCGCCGGGCGGGGTTCCTGAATTCCGCCAGCGCTGCCACGGACTGGCCGGCGGGTACTCCGCAGGCAAGACTCGCCGCCACTGCCGCCATCGCGTTCATCAGATTGTGTTGCCCGCTGAGCTGCCAGTTGACCCGGTGGGTATCACCGGATGGATCGATGATGGACAGGTCTCCATTTGCGTGAATCTCGCCGCGCCAGTCGCCGGGTGAGCTTGCACCCGCGCTGAATGAGGTCACCGGAGTCCAGCAGCCCATCTCCAGCACCTGGGCCAGGGCATTGTCAGTGGCATTGACTACCAGCTGGCCATTGCCCGGAATGGTACGCACCAGGTGGTGGAACTGGACCTGGATGCTGCGCAGGTCGGGGAAGATATCCGCGTGGTCATACTCCAGGTTGTTGAGCACCGCCACCCGTGGCCGGTAGTGCACGAACTTGGAGCGTTTGTCGAAGAAGGCGGTGTCGTACTCGTCGGCCTCGACCACAAAGAACCGGCCGTCGCCGGGCTGTGCGGAGACGTCGAAATTTCCGGGTACGCCGCCGATGAGGAACCCCGGGTTGAGACCGGCCCGCTCCAGGATCCAGGCCACCATGGAGCTGGTGGTCGTCTTGCCATGGGTGCCGGCGACGGCGACCGTGGTGGTGTTCCCCAGGAAATGCTCGCCCAGCCATTGGGGTCCCGAGCAGTACTTCAGTCCCTGGTTCAAAACGTATTCGACCGCCGGGTTGCCCCGGGAGAGGGCGTTGCCGATGATGATCAGGTCGGTATCAGCCTCAATATTGGCCGGCGTGTAGCCCGAATGGATGTCGATGCCCTGGTCGGCCAGCAGAGTGCTCATGGGCGGATAGACCTGGCCGTCGCTGCCGCTGACCCGATGGCCCAGGTGACGGGCCAGCAGAGCCACGCCGCCCATGAAGGTCCCACAGATTCCCAGGATATGGATGTTCATCCGCCTTCGAAGATGAGGTAGCGGGACAGCGTGACCACGGCGAAGGCCAGGGTGGCGAAGAAAAATCCAACCGTGAACGAGCTGGACAACGCGTTGCGGAATATGTGCGCGTCCACCACGAAGCTCCACACCACAAGGAAGATAAAGCCCAGGGCAGTAATGGGGCTCGACGGCGAATCCGTGGCTGCGGCCTGATTCAGGGACCACAGGATGGGGACAAACACCAGGCTGATCAGGGCGCCGGCGGAGGCAAAGGCAGTCCAGGTTTGAACAAACCGCTCCTGCAGCCCATAGCCACGGAGGATCATGTAAACCACCAGCGTCGAGATCAGCGTGGAAACCAGCGGCCGGGCCACCGCCTGCTCGGACTGTCCCACGGTCTCAATCAGGATGCCGCTGGCCAGGTAAACCAGCAGCGCCGTCAGCGCGAGGGTGATGGATGTCGGCAGATGCTGTGGACCCCGGCGCAGCAGGCAGATGTCAAAAACCACGTTGAACAGCTGGGCTGTGCCTCCGGTCTGCGGTTGTTTTTGGTCAGACACCGTGACTAAGATGCTGCCGCGCCCGGTGCACTGCCGGAAGCCAACGACCCATGCATGAGGAACAGCCGCCAATTGAAGTGGATGCCCGGGGCAGGCTCTGCCCGGAGCCCGTGTTGATGGCCCGTGCTGCGCTGGACGGGGTTTCTGCCGGGGAAACCATCAAGCTGCTGGCCACCGACCCCCATGCGGCGCTTGATGTTGAAGTGTTTTGCGCCCGCTCCGGCCACGTGCTGGAGCAGTCGGAAGAACAGAAGGGAACCTGGATTTTCTGGATCAGAAAATCCTGACGACGGCGCGGCGGCAGGGCCGCTCACGCGTCGCCGCTGAGGATCTCGATGATCCGCTCGGAAACCTCGTCGATGGTGCCCATGCCGTAAACGCGCGCCAACTTCTCCTGGCGCTCATAAAATTCCACCACTGGCGCGGTTTGCTCTTCATAGACGCCCATGCGCTTGCGCACGGTTTCTTCCGTGTCGTCGCTGCGTCCTTCTTCCAGCGCGCGTTTGGCCAGTCGCTGTACCACGGCTTCCACGTCCACCTCGATCTGGATCGCCTCCTCCACCGGCTGGTTCAGCTCGGACAGCAGCCCGTCCAGGGCCTCAGCCTGGGCCAGGTTGCGCGGGTATCCGTCCAGGATAAACCCGCCCCGGGCGTCATCCTGTTCCAGCCGTTCCCGCAGCATGCCCAGGACAATTTCGTCGGACACCAGTTCGCCGGCTTCCATCACGGCCTTGGCCTTCAGGCCCAGTTCGGTTCCGGCCTTTACAGCCGCCCGCAGCAGTTCCCCGGTGGAGATGTGGGGAATGTTCAGTCGGTCGCGAAGAATGGCCGCCTGGGTGCCTTTTCCAGACCCTGGCGCGCCCAGCAGAACAATGCGCATGAAACTTTCCTCTCGTGGCTTCCCGAGCCCAGCAAAGGCCGGTAAGCTACCGCTTCACCTAACCCAAGTCAATTGAGCCGGAAAGGGGTCCCATGTCTCAGAAAAACGCCTTGTATTCACAGTCCGGCGGCGTCACAGCCGTGATCAATGCAACCGCCTGCGGCGTGATCCAGACCGCCAACGCACACGACGAGATTGCCACCGTGTATGCAGCACGCAACGGCATCCTGGGGGCGCTGCGGGAGGAGCTGATCGATACCAGCCTGGAAGACCCTGCGGACATCGCCGCCCTGATGCACACTCCCGGTGGAGGTTTTGGCTCCTGTCGCTACAAGCTGAAAAGCCTGGAAGAGAACAAGGCGGAGTACGAGCGCCTGATCGAGGTGTTCAAGGCTCACGATATCGGCTATTTCTTCTACAACGGTGGTGGTGATTCCTCGGACACCGCATTCAAGGTGTCCCAGATCGGCGACGCCCTGGGCTACCACGTCAACTGCGTCGGTATTCCCAAGACCATTGACAACGACCTGCCGGTGACTGACACCTGCCCCGGGTTTGGCTCCGTGGCCAAGTACGTGGCGGTTTCCATGATGGAAGCCAGCCTGGACGTGGAATCCATGGCGGAGACCTCCACCAAGGTGTTTGTCATGGAAGTCATGGGGCGCCACGCAGGCTGGATCGCCGCGGCCGGCGGACTCGCCGGGCGCAACCACGACGAGCCGCCCCAGATCATCCTGTTCCCGGAAGTGGCGTTCGACCAGGAAGCGTTCCTGGCACGGGTCAAAGAGTCCGTGGAGAACTACGGCTACTGCTCCATTGTCGTCTCCGAAGGGGTGAAATGGCCCGACGGCCGCTTTCTCTCCGATGCCGGGACCCGGGATGCTTTCGGCCATGCCCAGTTGGGCGGATGTGCGCCGGTCATCGCCAACATGGTCAAGGAAAACCTGGGCTACAAGTACCACTGGGCCGTGCTGGACTACCTGCAGCGCTCAGCCCGGCACCTGGCCTCGCAAACCGACCTGGACCAGGCTTATGCCGTGGGCAAGGCAGCGGTGGAGTATGCCGTGGCAGGCAAGAACTCCGTGATGCCGGTCATCGAGCGACTGGCCGACAAGCCTTACGAGTGGCGCATCAGCGAAGCACAACTCGGGGATATGGCCAACGTGGAGAAGATGATGCCGGAGGACTTCATCACCGATGACGGGTTCGGTATCACCGAGGCCTGCCGCACCTACCTGGAGCCGCTGATCCAGGGAGAAGCTTATCCCCCTTACAAGGACGGTCTGCCGCAATACGTCCGGATGAAGAACCAGTTGGCGGACAAGGTTCTGCCGGCCTTCGAAAAGTAAACCAGGCAGCCTGTCGGACTCAGGGGATCGAGACAGAAATCCGATCAATGGAGGGTCATCATGCGATCCGTTGACGCGAATAGCCGTAGCTATTTAAGGAAAGGGATCGGATGATGAGACCCATTCAGCGGATTTCTGGCCGATTCTGCCTGATTCCGACAGACTGCCAGGACTAAAGAGGGCTGACCCGGTCTGCCGGGCAGCCCTGGTTGAACCACTGGTCCAGTTCCTCGGCCAGGCGGTCACACTCCGACACCACCTGGTTCCAGATGCGCAGCCGCTCTGACGGCTCGTAGCGGGTGAAATCGTGTCGATCCGGAATACGACCATGGGGCAGTCCGTCGATGAAATCCGCGCTGGGAAAAAGCAGCACCACGTTGTCGAAGCCTGATGCTGCCATGCGCCGCCAGCCCAGGTGCTTGTCGAACCAGCCCGCCTTGAAGGTCCCCGAGAAGTGGGGAAACAGTACGATGCCGCCGGCCTCGGCATAGCTCAGCGGCATGTGGTAGTCGGTGACGCCGCCGTCGCGGTAGACGCCGTTGCCAGCTCCCGCAATATCTCGCACCCCCTCCAGCACCAGCGGGATACTGCCGGAAGCCTGCAGGGCAGGGACCAGGTTTTCCACTGACAGCCGCGAATGTTCCGTTGACCAGCCGGGCCGCCGAGCCCAGCCCGGGGCAGCACCGTCCGGGCCGAACAGGTGTCTCCGCATGGCCCACTGCTGCAGGGTTGGATGGATGGCGTTGGCCAGTGCGGTCAGCAGCAGGCCGGCACCCAGCACGCCACGATGCTCACTGGCCAGCGGGCCGGTGCAGCGAGCGGTCAGGATATGCAGGCGCAGCCTGGGGCTGTCCAGGACAGCCCTTGGTCGGGGCAGCAGTTCGGCCAGGATCCGACGGGCCACCCCGGTGATTTCGACGGCGTCGGGGCTGGCCGAGTACTCCTGGTGCAGGTACAGATCCAGCAACTGGTCGGTACGGTCCGTCGCCGCCGCGGCAAAGCGCCAGCTGCCAATGGAGGAGCCGACCGTATCCACCGGCGTCTCCCGACCGGCCAGCCAGTGGCGAAACAGGTAGTTGTCCAGGGCCCGTAAGACCAGCCACTTGGCACCGCCGGCCGCACCGGGGATCAGCTGGACGTGCCCGGGTGCCAGCCCGCTTTCCTGGATGTGGGCGAGGGCGGCGGGACCGGCCCGGATTTCCAGCGCCGCCGAGGTCCCTCCCGGTTTCCGTTCGGTCATGGAGGTCATGATAAACGGGACGGGGTGATGGCGTTATGATGTATCCATGAAAAAGCTGTTCCGAATCCTTCTCGGGTGCGCGCTGGTGGTGGCCGTGATGGCAGCCGCCGCGGCCGGCTTGTGGGCATTGACCTCGCCGGATCCCGATCTCTCCGGGCCGCAGCCGGATGACCGGTTCCTGGACATGCACGTGCACGTGGCCGGCATCGGCGCCGGCGGCAGCGGCTGTTTCGTCAACCAGGCCATGCGGGACAACTTCCGGTTTGGCATTTTCCTCCAGGCCATGGGGGTGACCCTTGACGAGCTCGAGGCCCAGGGTGATCAGCTCGTGATTGCGCGACTGGCGGAAAACATCAGCCAATCCAGTCGCGTGGGCAGTGCGGTGGTCCTGGCCATGGACGGGGTCATCGGCAACGATGGTGAACTGGACCGGGAACTGACCCAGGTTTACGTACCCAGCGATTACGTGGCGGAGCAGGCCGCCCGCTACCCCCAGCTTCATTTTGGCGCCAGCATCAATCCCTACCGGCCGGACGCCCTGCAGCGGCTGGAGCGCGCCCACCGACAGGGTGCGGTGCTGATCAAGTGGATCCCCGCCATAATGCATATCGATCCGGCAGACCCGGCCATCACCCCGTTTTACCAGCGACTGGCGGAATTGGGCCTGCCGCTGCTGAGCCACGCCGGCCAGGAGCGGTCTTTCGCCACGGCCGAGGATCAGTACAGCGATCCGCTGAAGCTGGAGCTGCCGTTGAGCCTGGGAGTCACGGTCATCGCCGCTCACATCGGCACTACCGGGGTTTACGAAGGTGAGCCCAGCTACGAGCGGCTGCTGCCGCTGTTCAGGCGCTATCCGAATCTATACACCGAAATTTCCAGCCTGACCCAGGTCAACAAGCTGGGCTATCTGGAGCGCGCACTGACGGTGCCTGGGCTGATGGATCGCACGCTGTACGGCTCAGACTGGCCACTGCAGATGCTGCTGCTGGTGCATCCGGCGTACCACTGGCCCGACCTCAGCCTGGCCGAGGCCAAGGCTCTTACCGGGATAGAAAATCCCTGGGATCGCGACGTTCGCCTGAAGCAGACCCTGGGGGTGCCGCCCCAGGTGTTCGAGCGCAGCGCTCGACTGCTGCTGCCCGAAGGTCAATAGCACTCTACGGGCCAAGCTCCAGTGCAAGGGCACGCGGCTGAGATTTCCTCCGACGACAACTGTCGCGTGAGTTGCCGTATGGGTTTCTAGCCCTGCTCCAGCAGGTTTCGCAGGTCAATCATGGCGGCGTTGGCCTGGGAAATGTAGGAAGCCATGACCAGTGAGTGATTAGCGGTAAAGGCAAATCCCCGGCCGTTCAGGATCAACGGTGACCACACCCGGGCCTGGGTCGACTCCAGGTCACGAATGATCTGCCGCAGGCTGGCACGGGCGTTTTTCTTCTCCAGGACGGACTCAAAGTCAATCTCGATGGCCTTGAGGAAGTGCAGCAGAGCCCAGCAGGAACCGCGGGCCTCCCAAAACACGTCGTCAATCTGCAGCCAGGGCGTCTTGACCCGGAGTTCGCTGGGCGCGCTGGTGGACTGTTCAGCGGCGGGGTCGCCGCTGAGGTCCGTGTTGACCCGGCTGGGGCCAACGCTGGCATTGAGCCGGTTGGCCAGTGAACCCAGCTGCATGCCCATGACCGCCAGGGCGTCTCTCAGGTTGTCGGCTCGCGCGTAAAACTGGGCCGAGGGTTCCTGGGGATCAGTAAGCCGGTCTGCATAGCGCCCAAGGGCCTCCACCGCCTCGGCATACTCGGATTCGGGACGGGGGAACAGCCAGGTTTCAGAGTCAACGTTGAACTTGGGGTCGGCAATCTGCAGGTCTTCGTCCTCGGTGGACTGGCTCTGGGAGCGGCTCATGTCGTACCGAAGCACCCGGGACAGGTCCCGTACCTGCCGCAGCACGCCCCATTCCCAGTTGGGGACGTTGTCCATGATGACGCTGGGTGGCGTCACGTCGTTGGACAGGTACCCGCCGCGTTTGTCCCACAGGCTGGAGGCAACGCGCTGCAGCGTGGCCACGGTGATGTAACCGGTCACCACCTCATGGCCGTGGGCCGCAGCCTGCTGCCGGGCATTGGCGCGGACGTCAAACTGCGGCGGCACGGTATCGTAGTAAAACATCAGGATCAGCATCAGCAGCGCCAGGGCACCGGGAATGATGATCAGGACCAGTCGTTTCAAATCCGCGAGCAGGAAAAACTCGCGAATTCTGCGTGCAAAGCTCATGGATTCTCCGAAGGGGTCTAAATGGCCACAACTGGTGACCGCAAACATGGTTTTATTTTAGCACCGGGGCGTAGAATTGGCTCGGGCCATAGGTTGGGCCGAGCGGGTTTCAGACCGGCTGGCCGCGCCGACCGAAAAGGCTGGTATGCCCCGGGTCAGGGGTTGGATTCGGGTTCCGCGCTGAGAGTTTTCTTCAGTTTCTCCCGGGCCCGGAACAGCTGGGTCATGACGGCGCTTCGGCTGATGCCCAACTCACCGGCGATCTCTTCACAGCTGAGCCCGACGATGACCTGCAGCATCAGCGGCTCCCGGTACTTGGCGTCCAGCTCCGACATGGCCTGGCGCAGCAGGCGAACCTCCGAATCTCCCTCGGGCTTGACGTTGCCGGGATCGGCCAGTTCGAGGCCGTCGATGTCGGTCAGGTCGGGCACCTTGCGTTCAAAGGTCCGGGCGAACTCACGGCGCAGGATTGTAATCAGCCAGCTCTTTGCCGCCTTGGCGTCACGCAGTTTGTCAAATGAACGCCAGGCGCGCAGGTAGGTTTCCTGGATCAGATCGTTGGCAAACGTCGGATCTTTGCACAACCACAGCGCGTAGCGCTTGAGATCGTCGGCATACTCTCGCACTACGGCTTCGAATTGACTGGGGTCTACGGGCATGAGTCGGGTGGTCTGCGTTCCTGTGTCCGTGTCTGGTTAAGGGGACATCCGTAGAGCCTGGGGTTCGGATCGAAGCAGTGGTCAGACTCAGTCGCGATTTAAATGCAGCACCTGCCCCGCGTCAAGTGACGGGGGACATCTGGCTTGTGACCAATGGCACTCGATTGACGGCGCGCCCGGAGACAGCATGGTGATCCGCTTGTCAGACCCCCCCAATCTGCTTACCCTGTCCCGTTGTTTTGATTACGGGGCAACCCCGGCAGAGGGTTTACAGGCATGGGTATGAATTTCGACCAGGCGCGCCGCAACATGGTAGAGCAGCAGGTGCGGACCTGGGAGGTGCTGGATCCGGAGGTCCTGGAGGTGCTGGGAACGCTGCACCGGGAGGACTTTGCCCGGCCGCGGCACCGGAAACTGGCATATGCCGACATGATGCTGCCGCTGGATCATGACCAGGTCATGATGAAACCTGTGGTAGAAGGACGTGTGCTGCAGTCGCTGGACCTGAGCGGCGACGAGGAAGTACTTGAAATCGGCACTGGCAGTGGCTACCTCACCGCCTGCCTGGCGACGCTGGCCCTGCGGGTCACCAGCGTGGATTTTTTTCAGTCTTTCGCGGACGCGGCAGAACGGAAGCTCGGCGCCCTGGGCCTGAGTAACGTGTCGTTTGAGTCCGGGGACGTTCTGGGTGAATGGTCGCCGGGCCGCGCCTTCGACGCGGTGGTGGTGACGGCCTCGGCAGCCGAAGTGCCCGGCCGATTCCAGGAATGGGTCAAACCGGGCGGGCGCCTGTTTGCCGTGCGGGGACACTCGCCGGTGATGGAAGCCGTGGTCATGACCCGCCTCGACGCGGAGCAATGGTCCACGGAGAGTTTGTTCGAAACAGATTTGCCCCGGCTGATCGGGGCTGAGGATCGCGAGACGTTCGAGTTTTAGTGGCCATTTCGGCCCACCGGGCGCTCGCGGTCTGGAAGACAACAGGAAGGATTTGATGAAGACCAGTGTAATTGTTTCAGGCGTAGCGGGCCTGATTTTGGTGGCCGGCCAGGCCCGGGGCGAAGACCTGATGGACGTGTATCGCCTGGCGCTGCAGAACGACCCGCAGCTGCGGCAGGCGTCGGCGGTGGTCCGCAGCACCCGTGAAAACAAAACCCAGGCTTTCTCGAATTTCCTGCCCAACCTGTCCGGAAATGCAACGTACTCGGACAGTTCCGGTGACTTTGAGCTGGTGAACGGCCAGGTGGGTTCCTTCGACTCCCAGCGTGAGAACATCGGGCTGACCCTGAACCAGTCGATCTACGATCAGCGCAACTACACGCGGATGGACGCGGCGCGCTCGCAGATCTCCCAGAGCGACGCTGATTACCAGTCGGCGTTGAACAGCCTGCTGACCCGGGTGGCTGAAAGTTACTTCGGGGTCCTGACCGCGGAAGACGCCCTGAAATTTGCCCAGGCCGAGGAAACCGCCAACGAACGCCAGCTGGAGCAGGCCGAGCAGCGCTACGAGGTCGGGCTGACCGCGATCACCGACGTGCACGAAGCCCGCGCGTCCTACGACCGGGCCCGTGCCAACACCATCATTGCCGCCAACCGCCTGGACGATGCCCGGGAGGCACTGCGCGAACTCACCGCCCAGGACATCACCACACTGCGGTCCCTGGCGGAGGAATACCCGTTGGTGCAGCCGGAGCCCAACGATCCGGAGGCCTGGGTGGCCACGGCCCTGGAAAACAACCCGCAGATTCAGTCCCGCAAGTTTGCCGCTGACGCCGCCTATCACAACGTCCGCACCCAGCGGGCGGGCCACCTGCCCACGGTCGGCGCGCAACTGTCCTACTCCGACACCACCAATGACGGTGACCTGGGACCGTTCTCCACTGAAACCCAGGACTCCACTACCTTCGCCATCCAGCTGACGGTGCCCCTCTACGAAGGTGGATCGGTGTCTTCACGCACCCGCCAGGCTGTGGCTGACTACGACGCGGCGCTGGAGCGGCTGGAGCAGGACCGCCGGGCCGTAATCCGGTCAACCCGCAACAATTTCCGCGCCGTGATTGCCGGCATCAGCGAGGTGGAGGCGTTCAAGCAGACCGTGGTGTCGGCCCAGAGCGCCCTGGAAGCCACCGAGGCCGGTTTTGAAGTCGGCACCCGAACCATCGTTGACGTACTGATTTCCCAGCGCACCCTGTTCCAGGCCCAGCAGGATTACTCCCGGGCCCGGCATGACCTGATCCTGGATCACCTGCGGCTGCGCGCCAGCGCCGGCACCATCGAGGTGGATAACCTGGAGCGGGTCAACAGCGTTTTGGAGTAGCGATTCCGGAAACGGAAATCGGGTCAGCCCGGCCTGTCCGGACGGCCGCTCAGTCCGTAGGCATCCTGCACCAGTTGAATGGTGCGCTCCACCGCGCCACGTTTTTCGACGACCAGGTCTTTGGCTGCCTGGCCCATGCGACCGCGAAGATCAGGGTCGGCTTGCAGCTGCTGCCAGGCCCGGGCCAGCTCAGCGGCATCGTTGACCCGGATGGCACCACCCCGATTCAGCAGCAGCTCTGTGATTTCTGAAAAATTGAAGGTGTGGGGGCCGACCACCACCGGCACGCCCAGGGACGCAGGTTCCAGCACGTTGTGTCCGCCCACCATGGCCAGGCTGCCGCCCACGAAGGCAATGTCGGCTGCTGCGTAATAGCCCATCAGTTCACCCAGGGTGTCCAGCACGAAACACTGGGTTTCCGGTCCCGGATTGCCATCCTCGCTGCGGGTGGCGGTCCGGTAGCCCAGGCTGCGGCAGCGGGTACTGGTCCGGGCGAATCTCTCGGGGTGGCGCGGGGCGAGCACCAGCAGCACTCGCGGGTCCTGCTGCAGGATGGCCTGGAATGCCTCCATGACGGGTATCTCGTCATCCTCGTGGGTGCTGGCGGCGACGATGACGAATCGGTCGGCGCCCCAGCTTTCACGCAGCGCCTGGCCGTTGGAGGCCAGGTCCGGCGCCAGGTCCAGGTCGAATTTCAGGCTGCCCACCACATGAAGAATCTCCGGCCGGCCGCCCAGCTTCAGCAGCCGGTCGCGGTCGGTGCCGGTCTGGGCTGCCACGCTGGTGGCGCAGTTGAGAGCCATGGCGGCCAGGGACTGCACCGGACGGTAACCCTTGAGAGAACGCTCCGACAGCCGGGCGTTGGCCACAACGATAGGAATGTTGCGGTCACGGCAGCAGCAGAACAGATTGGGCCAGATTTCGGTTTCCATGACCACACCGATGCGCGGCCTGACCCGGTCCAGGAACCGTTCCACCGCTGCGGGCAGGTCGTAGGGCAGGTAGACGTGATAAACGCTGTCGCCCAGGGCCTTGATAACCTGGTCCGACCCCGTGGGGGTCACCGTTGTCACCACAAACGGGCTGTCGGGGTAATGCGCCATCAGTTTGCGAATGAGCGGCAGCGCCGCGTTGAATTCCCCAACGGATACCGCGTGGACCCAGATGCAGTGGTCAAAGCCCGGGTCCGGGATGAAACCGAAGCGCTCTTTCCAGCGCCCGAAGTACGCGCGTGCCCGCAACCCTCGGACCGACAGCCGGTACAGGATGACCGGCGTCAGCAGATACATGACCAGGGTGTAGAGGGTGCGCATGGGGATCGCTTCTAGCCGAGGGCGCCGAAGTATATCATCGCCACCCATAACGATAGGTAGCGAACTGACATGGAACGCCCCCGCTGGAATTGGAGTTTGCTGGCCCCGGCCCACTGGCCGATCTGGCTGGGCTTCGGCCTGCTGCGGCTGACGGCTCGGCTGCCTTACCGGCTGCAGCTGGCCATGGGCGAGAGCCTGGGCGGACTGTTGCGCCGCCTGATGAAATCCAGGGTCCGTGTCGCACGCCGCAACCTGGAGCTGTGTTTTCCTGAAATGCCCGAAGACCAGCGCGAAGACATGATCGTGCGGGTGTTCAAATCCATGGGCATCATGCTGATGGAAACCGGCATAGCCTGGTACGGCTCACCCAGCCGAATTCGCAGCCTGGTAACCCTCAAGGGTTTCGAGCAGCTGGACCAGGCCGAGCGTGAGGGTCACGGCGTGCTGCTGCTGGCCCCCCATTTCACCACCCTGGAAATCTGCGGTCATATGCTGACCCTGCATCCCGCTATGAAAAAGGCGGGCCTGTACCGGGAGCACGGCAATCCCGCCCTGGAGTGGCTGGTGCGCCGGGGCCGGCTGGGTTACGCCGATGCCGTCTACGGCCGCCGAGAGACCCGCGCCGCGATCCGGCACCTACGGAACGGCGGATTGCTGTGGTACGCACCGGACCAGGACTACGAGCGGGGCGACAGCGTGTTTGTCCCTTTCTTCGGCATCCAGGCCTCTACCACGGCGTCTCCCCACCAGTTCGCCCGGCTGGGCAAGGCCCGGGTGCTGGTCATGCGCCAGCGGCGCCTGCCCGACGGCGCCGGCTACGAACTGGAGCTGGTCCCCTGGCTGGACCGCATTCCCTCGGACGACGTGGAGGCAGACTGCCGGTTGATCAATGAAACCATCGAGGAGGCGATCCGGCGATGTCCGGAGCAGTATCTTTGGGTGCATCGGAGGTTTAAGAATCGGCCGCCTGGGGAAAAGAGCTTGTATTGAGGGAACGGCTGCTGACGCAGCCTGGGCAGCGCTCGCAGGGTGAGCTAGGTAATTTCCGAAGACCTGCGACATTTTCTCGCAGGCACGCTTTTCTTCCTGGCCTCTACCAGCTACCGTGGCAATCGTCTTAGGGTTTTTTTCCCTAAATACAGCCACGACAGCACCGGGGGAGGTCAATATGGGGCGGCTCGTCTCTGCAGCACTGTTTCTTTGTTGGTTCACGGCACCTGCGTCGTTCGCCGTTCCCGAACCGACGGAGATCTTCTGCGACAATCAAGACAACTACTGCTGTGACACCGCGGCCAATGAATGCAGCAAGCCGGTACAGCTCAAAGACCCGACCTTTAACTACCAGGGCATGCCCAATCCGACCATTTTCGACTCGTTCGATGAGGCCAAGGAAGACGCGGAAAATTGGCTCACGGACATCTACGATGCCTGCAGTGTAGAGGAGATATCCGCGACCGGCTGGCACTATCCCTTTTGGATAGGTGGAGAGTTCTACACCAAGCGAAGAAACCTGGTGACCTACCGTGTGGTCTACGATTCCCCCTCCACCCCGTGTTCCAGTCAGCGCGACTATGTGGTCTGGTTCAATGAATTCACGGAGCCACCGTGGTGCCCGGACCCTACCTCGATATACGTTAGTGTGTCCCAGGGGTATGGCCCCTACTATGAAGACCTGGGCACGATTTACTGCAAAAAGCGGATCGTGGGTGGAAGCTGCGCCGCTGAGACCAGCGACCCCGTGCGGACCGACCTCGGCGGCAAGATGCAGCGGGAGACGGATTATGCCGCGCCCAATTCGATGCTGCGATTCCAACGGACGTTTAACGGCGGGCACGTCTCCGTGCGCAGCGGGCAATCCAGGGGCGTGTATTGGCACAATACCTGGAGCCGACGAATTGACGTTGAAACCCAAGGCGCCAACATCGTGGCCTTCGCCAGACGACCGGAAGGATTTGACCAGGTGTTTTGGCTGGATGGGATCGACTATGTGGCTCGGGCCAACAGCAAGTTTCAATTGGAATCGGTAGGTGGCCAGTGGATCCTGACCACGGCACAAGACCAGGTTGAAACCTATGCAGGAACCGGGGAGTTGATCCGGGTCGAGGATCCGCGATCCGGCACCTGGGTGGACCTCACTTACGACATCAACGGTAATCTGGATCAGGTGGAGGACCATCGCGGGCGCACGCTGGGATTCACCTTCAACGGCAATGATCAGATGACCACCATGACCAATCCCGCCGGGCAGCTGTACACCTACGCCTGGGATGCCGAAGGCAGGCTGAGCTCGGTGACCTATCCCGACAACCGGACCCGGACTTATCACTACGAAGACACCAGCTTTCCCTTCGGCCTGACCGGCATCACCGACGAAAACGGCGACCGCTGGGCCACCTACACCTACGATTGGAAAGGGCGCGTTGCGACAGAGTCGTTCGGAACCGGTGTCAACACGTATTCGTTTGCCTACACCACGTCCAGCGGCGGGATTGGCAAAGCCAGCGTGACCGACCCACTGGGGCTGACCACCGACTATTTTTTCAGCCTCATCAACGGAGTAAACCAGCTGACCCGCGTCACCAATCCCTGTGAGTCCTGTGGGTCCAATACAGACCGCTACTATTACGATGCAAACGGCAACGTCAATCAAACTTTGGACTTTGAGGGTACCCGGACGGATTACCTGTTTGACCTGACACGAAACCTGGAGATCAGCCGGACCGAGGGCAAAGACTATTATGGACAAGAACGCATCGTCGAAACCGATTGGCATGCGAGCTTCCGCCAGCCTGTAGAGATCCGCGTCAAGGACGGCGCCGGAACGCTGGAAACCAAAACCCAGTTCAGCTACTCGACCAGCGGGCAGATGCTGACGCGAACCGAGGTGGATCCGACTACCAGCAACACCCGGGCCTGGACCTACGATTTCTGCGACGCCGCTGAGGTCACCGCAGGCACCTGTCCTTTCGAAGGGCTGCTGCAATCCGTAGACGGTCCCCGGACCGATGTCACCGATGTGACCAGCTACGAGTACTACGACACCGCGACATCCACCCACGAGATTGGCGACCTGCACAAGATCATCAATGCCCTGGGCCACGAGACGGAATATCTGTCCTATGACGCCAATGGACGGCCACTGCAAATTGAAGACGCCAATGGTGTCGTCACCACTCTGACCTACCATCAGCGCGGATGGCTGCTGACCAGCACCACCGATGGTCAGACCACCACCATGGCCTATGACGACGCCGGCCAGGTGACCCGGATTACCCAGCCCAACGGAGCGTACATCGATTATGAGTACGATGAGGCCCATCGGCTGACGGCATTGGAAGACAACTTCGGCAACCGCATCGAATACACCCTGGACAATGCCGGTAATCGAACCGCTGAGAAGACAAAGAACACGGGCGGTGTGCTGACCATGCAGTTAAGCCGGGTTTACAACAACCTGGGTCGGGTCACCGACCTGATCGACGGGGTGAACAATACAACCACGTTCACCTACGACAACAACGGCAATCAAACCGCGGCAACCGATCCCAGGAACAACACCACGGACTCCACGTATGACCGTCTTAATCGCCTGATCGAGAGCACGGACCCTGACAACGGAGACACGGACTACGATTACGACGCCCGGGACAACCTGGTGTCCGTGACCGATCCGCGGGGCCTGCAGACCACCTACACCTACGACGGCCTGAACAACCTGTCCCAGTTGGACAGCCCGGACACCGGCATCAAGACGTACCTATACGATGATGCCGGCAATCGCACGTCCATGACTGACGCCCGAAGCGTGACCGTGGACTACGAGTACGACGCGATCAATCGATTGACAAAGATCGACTACGCTGGGACCTCCTTGGATATCACCTACAACTACGACGCCGGGACCAACGGCAAGGGCCGGTTAACCTCGATGACGGATGCCGTGGGCAGCATCACCTACACCTACGACGCCCGCGGCAACCTGCTGACCGAGACCCAGGTCATCGACGGGCACACCTTCAACCTGGCTTACACCTATGATGGGGCCGGCAACCTGCTGACCATGACCTATCCCAGCGGGCAGGTGGTGACCTATACGCGGGATGCCGGTGGACGGGTGACGGGCATCAGCCGGTTCAACGGCACCACCGACATCCTGGCCAGCAACATCACCTATGAGCCGTTCGGGTCGATGAAGTCGATGACGCTGGGGAATGGGATCCAGGTGACGAAGACCTACGACCTGGCGTATCGGGTGACGGATATTGTTCAGGGCGCGGTGATGGATCGGGATTACAGCTATGACGCGGCGAGCAACATCACAGGTATCACCGATGTCCTCTCCTCTACTAAGAGCCAGACCTTTGGGTATGACGATCTGAATCGCCTCACCAGCGCCACAGGAATCTACGGCTCGGAAGCCTATGTATATGACGAGGTCGGAAGCCGGACGCAGTCCACCATCAACACGGTTGTTACCAACTACGGCTACAGCAGTACGAGCAATCGTCTGACCAGTATCGACTCGACGACGATCAGTTATGACTCGGTCGGAAACATTACTGATGACGGCTCCCAGCAGTACGTGTACGACGACCGGAATCGGATGGTCGGTGCGGATCAAGGAATCACAGATCTAGGAGACTATGACTACAACGGGCGTGGGGAGCGGGTTAGAAAGACCATCGGTGCGGCGGATTCATACTTCGTTTTCGACAAAACCGGCAACCTGGTTGCGGAGGCTGACAACACCGGAACGGTCACCAGAGAGTACGTATACGACCAGAGTATGCGTCTTGCGATCACGGAAGGAAGTTCAATCTATTACTTTCACCCGGATCATATTGGAACGCCCCAAAAAATCACTAACAGCAGTGGGTCCAGTGTTTGGAGTGCCGACTATGAACCTTTTGGCAGTCTTCATGCCGAGTCGGGTTCGCTGTTGAACAAACTGCGGTTTCCAGGCCAGCATGAAGATACTGAAACTGGTCTGCGCTATAACTATTTCAGAGACTATGCCCCGGCACTTGGCCGATACACCCAAAGCGATCCGATTGGGCTAGAGGCCGGAATCAATACATATGTATATGTCGAATCATCGCCATTGACCGCCTTCGACAAGTTCGGGCTCAACCCGACCTGGTTTCAGGGCGCATTCAATACTGGGCGGGCCTTCGCGATGTGGTGCGCAAGAAATCAGGGGTGCAGGGATTGGCTCACGCCGGATAGACCGTATCCTCCCTTTTTGCCACCAGCACCTAACCCAGACTGGTCATTGCCGAAGCCTTGGTACATGAACCCCCCTGTGCCGCAAGAGTGTGAAGACGACATAGATTGCGAAAAACAAGCTGAAGAAGACGAACGAAAGTGTAGGATGTATACCATGCCTGGCACCGGGGCAAGGGCCCGATGTTGGCAAAGCGTCAATGAGCGTTATGGCGACTGTGTCGCCGGGAGGCCACTCCGACCGCTCGTGCATTGGTGATGGCAATGTTGGTAAATGATGAAAAATTAGGCGTTCGAACCATTAGGGTTGGCCAGGAACTTGGAAAAATCACCGTTTTTGTTCCAAGGCAAGTAGAAGAAGGTGATTATGAATGTAGATTGTCGATTTCTATTGGTGACCAGAACAAGGAAAGTCGGGTAGTCGGCATTGACGGGATTCAAGCCGTCCAACTTGCCTTTCGTAGAGCAGAGGCAATTCTGAACGCTCTGACAAAAGAAAGCTGTGATGAAGTTTCATGGCTTGACATGCCAGGATCTGGGCTGGCCAGTTTGTGACAATTGTTGAGCATCTAAATACGGCGAAATACGGGACAGGCAACAAATCGCTGGGGAAATGAACGTCGCGCGGGTCGGACCAATCTAGTTCCTTGTATTGAAAATAAAGCCCTGCCGAAATGCGGGCAGATTGTCGCTTAAACGGCCCATTTTCGGGTGGTTTTCGAGATTCTAAGGAATCGTAGCCGCAGCCTACAGCGTCGCATCTCGCGGCCCAATGGGCGCGTTCCCCAGGCTGCGTTAGCAGCCGTTCCCTCAGACTCAGGCATTTACCAGCTCGCGTAGCGAAGCGTTCACCAGCGCCCAAAGGGCGCGTTCACGCGCCCCGCCGAACAAAAAGTCGATGTCACGTTGCTGATGTCGCCTGCTCGACGCGCTCGTTCGCACGGACTCGATCCAGGTTGTCGAGTGTGAGGGTCTGCGGAAATCTGAATTTCAGAACGGCGTTCGTGACGCCGACCAGCTCCATACCCAGGATGACGTCGCAGTCTGTCTCCTTAAGCGTGTCGGCAACCGTATAGCGGGTGGATTCGCAGCCCATGACGAGCGCCGCGTCATACCCGGCAGCGTGCTTCCGCAAGCGGTTGCGCTGCCCGCTTGTCCACAGGCAGGCTGCGGCGCAGGGGAAGTGGCTGGTGAAGACCCCTGTCTTGATGCCGTCGCGTTCGAGACCCTCCTGAATGCTGCTGAGATGAGCTTCGTAGGCCGGCGTCTTGATGCCGTGCTTGAACAACTCCATGAACGGCGAGTCCGTGTCGGTGGCCAGGCTGATGGGTGGGCACACGGGACACGAAACAATGAGAACTGACGCGTAGCCTCGCAGCTCGTCGGAAAAATCTATTGGCTCCAGGTGAAAAGGCATATCGATCCTCCTTCGCGGCGATGAACTCCGTGAAGAATGGCCGCCGCAATAATCCGGAATATCGGCAGCCCGGCGATCTTGGGTCATACGTGGCGTCGCTGCGGCGTCGCGGAGGAAGCGAGGACCCGTGGCTTTGCGTCTCCAGCTTTGGCTGGATTTGCCTTTATCAA
>JAAUYH010241454.1_pt1 | contig 28451 bp, 23 predicted proteins | sample 7278061 | NCBI WGS metagenome assembly JAAUYH01 (sample SAMN14350203, study PRJNA611818) | marine sediment metagenome | isolation source: surface marine sediment (0.6m) | place: French Polynesia: Moorea | collected 2018-08
CCAGCGATCGCCTTTAAAAGAGTAGATTTACCAGAACCATTAACGCCAATTAAGGCTACTTTGTCATTTTCTTCAATACTAAAACTCCCATCCCGCAATATTTCTTTAATACCGAAGTCTTTTTTGATATTTTGGAGAGTAATTAGAGTCATAGGATAGTTAAGATAAAAGCAAATTGGTCTTTATTGTAACGAATTAGTGGTCAAGACAAATAGATGCAATGTAAATTAGTAGCTCGTCAAATTTGTTTTACGAGATAAATCTTAGTCAAAAGCTCCCCCTACTTCCCTTGCTTCCGAGGCTTTCCCTGCTTATTTCTCTGGGTTAGCAACAGAAGCCAATAGTTTGGAGACTTTGACAAAAAAATTACACAATATTATTCCAGAGTTAATGATCGCTAACAATATAATTCCTAGTAACTATACTGGAAAAATTAGTTTGGAACTAGTAATTTTTCAAAGTTTTCGACATTTAATTTAAGTAAAAATATTAGTTAAATCCAAAATAAAACCTGGTAAGATATCTTCTCTACTTAAACTTTGAGGATTATCTAGAACTTCTGGTAATTGATTTTGACGATGAATCTCTACTGTTTTACTTTTTGGTTCAATTAACCAACCAAGCTTAACTCCATTATCCATATATTCTTGCATCTTACTTTGCAAATCGTGATAACGTTGATTTGTTAAGTCACTAGGACTAACTAATTCAATCACAAAATCTGGCACAATAGGAGGAAATCCATCTTGTTGTTCTTGGGTTAATTGATTCCATCGCTCCAGTTTAATCCAACTCGCATCAGGACTTCTTCTTGCTCCGTTAGGAAGTATAAAAACAGTAGAAGAATCAAAACCAATACCAGTCTTATCTCGATCTATCCAATTAGCCAATTGTTGAATTAAACGAAAATTCTTTCTTCCAGCAGTTCCCCCTGTAGGTGACATAATAATTAATTCTCCTGAAGCAGTAAGTTCTAATCTGGCTTCTTGTTCGTAATTAGCCAGTTGCTCGAATTGTTTTGGAGTTATATAAAAACCTTGGGGAATTGCTATTTTTTGCATTTGTGATCGCCTTTTTGTTAACTTAATACTCTTGATAATTATTTATTTAAAATTTGTCTTAAGCAAAAATATTAGTTAAATCTAAAATAAAACCTGGTAAGATATCTTCTCCACTTAAACTTTGAGGATTATCTAAAACTTCTGGTAATTTATCTTGACGATAAATTTCTACTTTTTTACTTTTTGGTTCAATTAACCAACCAAGCTTAACCCCATTATCTATATATTCTTGCATCTTACTTTGCAAATCTTGATAGCGTTGATTCTTTAGATCGCTAGGACTAACTAATTCCATCACAAAATCTGGTGCTATAGGAGGAAAACCATCTTGTTGTTCTTGAGTTAATTTATTCCATCTATTGAGTTTAATCCAACTCGCATCAGGACTTCTCCTGGCACCATTAGGAAGTATAAATATAGTAGAAGAATCGAAAGCTTCTCCTGTTCCATTTTTATCCGTCCAGTTTCCTAGTTGTTGAGTTAAACGACGATTTTTTCTTCCCGCACTCCCTCCCGTAGGGGACATAATAATTAATTCTCCTGAAGCAGTAAGCTCCAATCTGGCTTCCTGTTCATAATTAGCCAATTGATCAAATTGTTGTGAAGTAACATGAAATCCTTGGGGAATCGAAATTGTATTCATGTTTTTTAACTCTTTTAGATCAAAATTGTCTTAAATATTAAAGTTAGATTTTATTCCTATGCTAGCACTATCAAAGCTTTCAAGACCTGTGATCGCTTTTACAAGAGTAGATTTACCAGAACCATTAACTCCAATTAAGCCTACTTTGTCATTTTCTTCGATACTAAAACTCCCATCCCGCAATATTTCAATTCCTACAGTTTAGTAATTAGCTGTTGGTATTTATCTGCGGCTAAAATCACATAACTAGTGGATGTGGGCTTAAATACAAAACCCATTCACAAAGCTTGAAACCTTTGCTCTAAAAAACTTTTGACTGTCTTGCCGAGCGTTCCCTTGCGTCTTACGCCGACGCGGGGTCTCGGCGCTTTTGACTTTTGACTTCCCCTCCTCGGAGGGGTTAGGGGTGGGTGACTTCCGCGCAGCGGCACTAGTGGACGTGGACGTATAGCAGAAGATAAGTTCAAGTTTACTTATCCCAGCGCCATAATGCGATCGCAATTCCGATAACTGCCAATTGGATCGCTAAATTGGATAAATTTTGCGCAACATCTGTTCCTGCTGCGATCCGCAGTAAAAAAATCAACGCCCCAATTAAACCTGAAGCGCCACAAACAAAGTAGAATACTTTCCTGAAACCTTTATAGGGTGCTTTTGCCTCGGCTCGGAGACGAGCATATTTTTCTGGAGAGATCTGAGGCTTTTTGGAAGAAGATTTTGGCTTGTCAGGAGAATTAACCATGAATTATGTCTTGATTTGCTTTTGGGTCTAAGTATAAATTAAGTTTAAATGAATTATGACCATTGCATCCTGTCAAGAGGAACTTAAACTTTGAGTGATCATCAACCTCCTTCGCCACCCGCAACGCAACCCAACACCTTGCTCAAAGGGGTTAATGTATATTTAATTGGCATGATGGGTTCAGGAAAAAGCACCATCGGTAAAATCTTAGCCCAAAAACTTAATTATCGATTTTTTGATACCGATGTTTTAATCGAAAAAGTCGCCCAAAGGACAATCCCCGAAATCTTTGCGACTGAAGGGGAATCCTACTTCAGAGATTTGGAAACCAAAGTTTTACAAGAATTATCTGCCTATAATCATAGCGCGATCGCGACAGGTGGAGGCATAATCCAAAAACCTGTAAATTGGAGCTTTCTCCGTCAAGGTTTAATAGTCTGGTTAGATGCGGATCTCGAAGTATTGCAGCAAAGAGTAGCCCAAGATACCAACCGACCGCTCGCAGGCAAATTAAAATTACTATTGGCTAAACGTCGTTCTCTCTATGCGCAAGCTGATTTACAGGTTATCAGCGATCGCGTTAAAACTCCAGAACAAGTAGCGACGGAGATTATTAATCAAATTCCCGACAAAATTTTGTCTCAAAATAATCAATAATTAAAAATTGACACTTGCTTGCTCCCAAATGGGAAAAAATTAAAAATTAATGGTCAACGAACACGAATATATTAAAGAACAAGAAGCCACCCGCGTTCGAGTTCTCAGCGAAGCTCTCCCCTATATTCAAAAATTTGCCAACCGTACTATCGTAATTAAATATGGTGGTGCAGCGATGAAAGATGGCAGGCTGAAGGCGGGAGTAATTCGGGATATCGTGGTGCTCTCTTGTGTTGGAGTTCGTCCTGTCATCGTTCATGGTGGAGGTCCCGAAATCAATTTCTGGTTAGAGAAATTAGATATCGAACCCCAATTTAAAGATGGTTTGCGAGTAACCGATGCCAAGACGATGGATGTGGTGGAAATGGTCTTGGTAGGAAGAGTTAATAAAGAATTGGTATCTCTGATTAATCAAGCTGGGGCTTCTGCTGTCGGGCTTTGCGGGAAAGATGGCAATTTAATCCAAGCTCGTCCCGTAGACCAAGAAGGAATTGGTTTTGTGGGGGAAGTTACCAATGTTAATTCTGAATTGATTCAGTCTTTGGTGGATAACGGTTATGTTCCCGTAATTTCTAGTGTGGCGGCGGATGAGAAAGGACAGGCTTATAATATTAATGCGGATACAGTAGCAGGAGAAATTGCCGCTTCGCTACAAGCAGAAAAGTTGATTTTACTGACCGATACTCCTGGCATTTTAGAAGATTATAGCGATCCTTCTACTTTATTAACAAAATTAGATATTAATAAATCGCGAAAACTGATCGAAGATGGTATTGTATCAGGGGGTATGATTCCCAAAGTAAACTGTTGTGTGCGATCGCTCGCTCAAGGAGTTGGTGCAGCCCATATTTTAGATGGTCGGATCGCCCATGCTTTACTCTTAGAAATTCTCACCGATGAAGGTATTGGCTCAATGATTGTCGCCTCAGAATACCTCAATTAAGGAAAGAGTAACTAGGAACGAGGAGAGTTCTTTTCTAATCAGTTATCAATTAATTTCAGTATCTGATGACTCTGATATAGCTACTGTTATAGTGTCGATTACTGAAAGAGTCTCGATATCTGGGAGGGCTAACAATAACTCGTTGACCTGAATAATATTCTCGGTTTCTGCTGCCAATACGAGGATTTCTGCGATCGCAATCAGAGGAGTCATAGCGACTACTCCGACGAGGTCGATAATCGCGCTCATAATCATAATAGCGGTCATCATAACGGTTGCGACGACCATAATCGATAGAACGACTAGGACGAGAATCAACTTGATAACTATTGTGACCATGTCTTGGGGGAGATATGATCACAATCCCCGAACGATTAAACTGCTGATGGGAGTAACGAGGATTAGCGATCGCAGGTAATTCTAGTACCCCAGCCAAGCCGATGCTTAAAGCTAAGGGGAGGATGGTTTGAGATAGTCTATTCATGGTCTGGGAAAAGTAGCTTTTAAAATCTTAAAAGTCAAAGACCAGTTTTTCGCAAAAAAAGTTTCACATTGCCCAAACCTCGGCTAAGATCAAATTAATTTAACGAGCGCGGGAATACTGATCCAAGAGAGCGGATTTTTAATCTGTAAGGGAACGCGCGAGTTCGATGACAGATCCTCAAATATAATAGCTCTAAAACTTTAAACAATAATCACTTTAAACAATAATCATCAATGGCTACTACGGGTTCTTCTTATTCGAGAACTAAAAATTCAGAAACAGAAACGATCTTCACTCGTCAGTGGCAATCTTTTGTGATCATGCTCAGTATCGGCATGATCCTGTTCGGTGGGATTGGTTGGCGCTTAGTTTATCTCCAATTAGAACAAGGTGACCTCAATAGTATTAAAGCCGAAGAAAACAGAACTCGTACCGTACCTAAACCACCAGTTAGGGGTAATATTCTAGATCGTCGAGGCAAAATTCTGGCCACAACTCGTTTATCCCATTCTGCCTATCTCTGGCCAAAAGCTCAACAACAGGAAAATTGGCCGCAAAATAGAGATTTTTTAGCAAAAATACTGGATATTCCCGCACAAGATCTGCAAAAGCGTGTCGAAGCCGCAGGGATAAACTATCCTAGTCTCATTCCCATTGCTCGTAATCTCACCCCAGCCCAAATCACCGCAATTCAAGAATTTCGCGAGCTTATTGAATGGGTAGAAGTAGATATCGGTAAAATACGTTACTATCCCCAGGGTGAAGTCGCATCCCATATCCTAGGCTATACAGGAGAACTCAATCGAGCAGAACTGGCTAATAAGCAAAGCGATAGCTATCGTCTTGGAGATGTGATTGGCAGAATGGGAGTAGAAGCCTCCTATGAACATCTATTAAGAGGAACATGGGGTGGCTTAAACTTAGAAGTAGATGGGGCAGGACTTATTACTGGAGTACTAGGAGAAAACCTCCCAGACTCGGGACAAAATATTAAAATCACTATTGATTTAGAAGTTCAAAAAGCAGCCGAAGCAGCCTTGGGAAGCCAAAAAGGTGCGATCGTGGCGCTTAACCCCGAGGACGGCTCAGTTTTAGCTATGGCGAGTTATCCCAGGTTCGATCCTAATATTTTTTCCTCTCGGATTACTGCCGATACTTGGCGCGAACTGAAGAAAAAGGGTAATCCTTTTTTAAATATGGCGTTACGGGGTTTTCCTCCCGCTTCTACCTTTAAAATTGTCACTGATACAGCGGGAATGGAATCAGGGAAATTTCCTCCCAATACTATCTTGGGAACCTATCCTGCTCTCAATGTTGGAGGAACTATCTTTCAAGAATGGAATCGGCGAGGTTTTGGTCCGATGGGTTATGTGGGAGCTTTAGCTTGGAGTAGTAATACATTTCATGGTCAAATAGGGCGGGGAGTAGGAGGCAAAGAACTAATTAAATGGGCGCGCAACTATGGGTTGGGCGCAAAAACAGGTATTGAGTTACAAGGAGAAACTTCTGGCTTGATTGCTGACGATGCTTGGAAACGTCGCAATTTTAATAACTGGGGCTGGACTGTTGGAGACACGGTTAATATGTCTATTGGTCAAGGTTTTACTATTGCTACTCCTTTGCAAGTAGCAGTAATGTTTTCTGCGATCGCCAATAATGGTTATCGAGTGCAACCCCATCTTCTGCAAGATAAACCAACCAATAAAGTAAATTTGAATTTACAACCCAGTACTGTTAGCACGCTGAAAAAGGGACTGAGGCAAGTAGTAAAGGGTGGTACGGGAGGGAGATTAAATGTCCCCACCTTACCCCCTGCTGCGGGAAAAAGCGGTACCGCAGAAGCTCCTCCTGGAGAAGCTCATGCTTGGTTTGGAGCCTTTGCACCTTTTGAGCAACCAGAAATTGTCGTTGTTGCTTTTGCCGAACATTCTGGTGGTGGTGGTGGTTCAGTTGCCGCACCGATGGTCAAAGAAGTTATGGAAACCTATTTCAAGTCACGACTCGGGCGTTCGGTCGATGAGTAAAATTCATCGGCGGCAGAAAGGAGCTTTGGTTGATTAATTCATTAGTTAGGATCTCTAGTTATTGTATTTGTCTTGAAGCTACTCTTATAGCGCTCGTCAAAAGTCAAGAATAAATCATAAAATTTATAGGGAAAGATGGCGCTAAAACCTAGTTTTTCAATTTCAATAAAATCATAAAATTATTGTTTGAAAATAAATTAAAAGGATTAATAATATTGTTGAACTTATTTAAATAATTATTTAGCAAGTCATTTCCTTGTTGAGGAGATTCTACACTAGTAATAGATAGCTCTCAGCTTAAGTATAGATTCATGGATATATAGCAATCCTATGGGAGTAATGAAAATAGATGGTACTGTGCTTGAGAAGCATGTACTTTGCACGAACATCTTGCCAAGGGCTGTACCGCTTCACAAATGATTTAGGAGTGCTATAAATTGATTCTTAACTTAAAAATTTCAGTTATTTCTCTAGATCAAAAAATGAACATTAAATATATATTTCTGCGCTCATTATTAACCGCCATAACAGTTGCTTGGGGAATAACTCCTGTTTATGGACAATCATCAGAAACAACTTTTTTCTGTCAAGCAGATGAAGGAATCCCCACTACCATAGCCAAGACCAAAAATGGCAATCTACAACCCATTTTTTATTGGAAAAGCGAGGCTCTTCCTGAAGGAACTAATCCTCAACAACTTTGTAATAATGCATCTCAACAACTGGAAAATTATTTAGCTTCCGAGAACGACTTATCTTCTGTTAGCTTCAAGAGTACTAAACTAGACAAGATTCCTGTCATTTGTGCAACCGGCAAAAGCAATGAATGCAACTTAGTCTTACTCACTCTTCCTCCTGCAGATAACCCAGTTGATGCTGCTAATGTTGTTTTAGATTCAGTTCTTGAACCTCAATTACAAGCTAATAGATTTATCTCTAACGAACGGGGTGTGCAGTCAATTTACTATAAAATTAACCTTTGGCAACTACTAGGATTTTAAACTTTTTGCAATCAGTAATAGAGCTAAAAATTGAAAATTAAAAGACAACTAATTAGCATCAGATATCTATTATGATTATTTTTGCTAGTTCTGATTGTACAAAAAGACTTTCTTTTTAGATTTTGCAGTAAAACTAAACCACGTCAAAGTTGATCGAGAATTAACTCGTTTGAGGTGGGGGTTCGCCACAATTGTTCTAAGCGGCTAGCGGGCATAGTTAAATATAGAATATCTTGAGGTTGCAGACAGATATCCAATAATTGCCAACCATGGAGAGTTTGATTGTTTCTCTCTACATATAACGGTACAAAATCAGCTTTAATTGCTGCTTCTCGAACAGTTTGAGCAACAAAAGGATGCCCAGAAGTAATTAAACTCGCTAGGGCTACCCAGAGTAAATCTTGAGTCATGCCATTCCCCAGAATTCGACCGCCTAAAGCTGCGGCGGCAAAGGAATGAGTCGCTAATTCCACAGGAGATAAAACGCAATCAAAATCAAATACCTCTTGCATCGATTGGGCAAATTGAGGATCGCTACTCCGAACAATAGTTTTTAAATTAGGTGCTAAAGCTTTAGCAGTCAAGGTAATTTCCAGATTCACAGTATCATGACTAGTAACAGCAATTAAACTTTCGGCTCGCTTAAGATTAACTGCCTTGAGAGTGGAGGGTAAACTGGCATCCTCAAGAATCACTGGAATTCCCCAAGAACGAGCACAATGAAGAAAACGATTATTATGATCTGATTCGATCGCAACTACCTCATATCCTTGAAAATGAAGTTGGCGAGCAATTTGAATCCCGATACCTCCTAGTCCGCAGACTACATAATGCTTCTTTCTTGGTATTCTGGCAGCATCTAGTGCTTGTCTAAAACGACTACCTAAAACAAAATCATTGATTAAGGCATAGCAAATGCCAATGACTATAGCCCCAACAATCATCATGACGGCGGTAAAAACCTTGATGTTATCGGAAGCAAATTCTGCAACCTGCTCTTCGCCTCCTGCACCAGTGATCATGCCAACAGTGAAATAAAGCGCGTCCACAATCGAGGTATCAAAGCTAAAACTGACATAAGTAAGAGTTGCTAAACAGATGAGCGCTAGTAAAGTCAAACTAATTAAAGTTACTGGACGGGCATAATGCTGATAGCGAGGGATGTTAAAAAATGTTTTGAGTAGTTTTTGCAACCAAGAAGAGCGATGGTTAAAAACTTGAGGTTTAGTGCCCACAATCAGGCGATCTCCTGGCTCGAGTCGAATTCCTTGCCCAATGGCTGAAACCAAATCAATTTCACCTTTAGTTGGCAAATAATAAATTAACATGCGGTTAGGGTCTTCCCACAATTCCCTAAGTTCTTTACCATACCAAGGATGAGTATCGTCAATGACTTCTTCATGGATCGGCCAAGTATAGTTAAATAGTTTCAATTGTCCAATCGCTTTATTTCCTAGAGCTGCAAAAGTAAAAATGGGCGCGGAAAGAGCAGCTACGCTCATCGAAAAATGGTTTGGTAAAGTAAGGTCAAGCCTTTCTCCTAAGGTTTGATTGAGTAAACGATTGATAATCCGAATGTGAGGATTGAGAATTCTTGCTTGAGTCAAAATTGCTAAATTAAGAGCATCATCATTGTAGGCTAGGACTAAAGTATGAGCTTGTCTAATTCCAGCTTTAATTAGAGTCGTATTGGCTCGCGGATCGCCAATGATGATTTGTTCGCTTGCTTGTTTGGTTGTAGGACAATCGCTAATTCCGACGACTTCTGCCCCTTGCCGTCTCAATAAGCTGTAAATTTTAGCCCCAGTACGCCCTAAGCCACAAACAATGATTTTGGGTTGCATAAACTCTGATCGATGTAGGAAAAGATATTTTGCCCTCATCATTTAATATTTAGTTACTGACAACTTGCTCTGCTGTAGTTAAATACACCATTCCTTATGATTTTGTAGATCTTAATAAACCTTAGCTTCGGCAATCTTCTATGTCAGATGATCTATCTAGGATCTAAATGTTCTAAAAAACTACTTACTAATCCCAAATTAATAGGGTGAGGAGAGACGCGATCTGAATCTATAGTCTAACCTCAGCTTGACAATTTATATTAAGATTTAAAAATCATAGGTTAAAGGTTAAGGGTAAGAAAATAGTTTCCGGGAGGAGACTTAATATATCTAGGTATTGAGACAAAAATTGATTAGTTTTGTGCTCAAGTCTCCTTCCCGCTTTTCCCCTTTCTCTTTAAGCAACCCCAACTTGATTCTTGATGAAGTTCATCGAACTCACTTTACTGATCGCTGTTCCCTGGAAGTATTAATTCGGCTTTCATTTGTTTATTGTCGTCAGTCGAATTTAAAAGTCCAGGTTTTAGATCTGTTCCCTTAATTTTTAGGCAAACTTCAAACAATAAATCTGCTAAATCATGGCGAGAAAGATTATTCTTTGAAAAATTAGCTAATTTTTTTTCTATTAATTCTAATAATTCTTGTTTCAAACTAGCTAAATCTTTTTCTAAACTGGTTTTGGCTTGCTCTATTTCTTCCTTAAGGTGCAGATTCTTAGCTTCAATTTTTTTAGAAACCGCATCAATTATTTGCGAGTTTTTTTCAGTTTTTGTTTCTATATATTTGTTGATTTTAGTAACTTCATTACTAGTATTTAAGCCTAGATAATGAAGCTTTTTATCTAAAGAATTAATTGCAGTATTAATCTCATTAGACAAATCATTTTGTAGTTGATTTAGTCTATTTTTTTGCTCTAGCTTGAATTGCTCTAAATTTGAGTCTAGAGATTGTAAATGAGAATCTAGTTCTTCTAAATGCCTTTGATATTGTTGGAATTTATTGTTATATTCTTCAATTTGATCCCCAAATAAAAGCTCTCTTATTTGAGTCAGATTACCTAATTTACGACGCATTTCATCGTTTGTAATCTCATTCATTTTTGACTACCTCTCAAACATCATAAGATAAAATAAGTTTCTCACAATATAATCTTAACTGTGGTTCCCAAATTAGGTCTGCTAGTGATTATAATCTGACCTTGGTGTAAATCGATCGCTCTTTTGACGATAGCTAATCCTAAACCCGTACCAGGAAGATCTTTGACATTGTTTCCTCGATAAAAAGATTCAAAAATATGTTTCTGAGCTTCTGGCGAAATCCCCATACCGCGATCGCGAATTTTCATCACAAATTTGTCATCTTCTTTTGATAATGACAAATCTACTGTAGTTTCTGAGGGCGAATATTTAAGAGCATTAGATAAGACATTAGTTAGAATATGCCATAACAGTTTATCGTCACCAGAAACTTGAGACAAATCTCCATCAATTATTAAATTAATTTTTCTATCAGGAAAACTCAAGGAAATTTCTTGAATTATTTGTTGGGCAAATTCTACTAAATTCAATTTTTTAGGGTTAAAAGATTGTTTGCCTGCTTCATGTTTACTAATTAATAATATATCTTCTAATAGCGAATTCATATTGAGAGCAGCATTTTTAATAAATGTTACATAAAAATCAAAATCTGCCGACGAAATATTATCTTTAGAATTTGCTAAAGCATCAGCACTAATTAAAATACTGCTCAAAGGATTACGAAATTCATGGGAAGCCATAGAAATAAAACGAGATTTTAGTTGGGTTAGTTCCCTTTCTTTTTCTAATGCCTGGCGAATTTCTGCTTCGGCTTGCTTGCGAATTGTAATATCTCGACCAATAAAAACACAATTGAGCACATCTTTAACTTCTGTCGGAACCAGAAAACAGTTGAATGCTATTTCTACTAATTCTCTTTCGGTTGTTTCACAAGCGAACTCATATTTTTTAAGAGAATTATCTTCTGCTAGTAAAGAATTATAAATCTCCTCAAAATCAAACTTGGAATCATTAATAAATAAACTAATATGATGATCAATAAAATCAGATTTACAATAGCCTAAAATTGTTTTGGCTGCTTTGTTGACACGCTCAATAATTCCTGATGATTTGGTAATAATTAACAGTTCTCCCATTGAAGCGATAATTCTATTAGTGCAATTCTCAAATCTTTTGAGAGTGCTTAATGATAATTCTGCTTCATTAACTTTCTGCATCAAAGATTGTTTGACTATCATCAGCTCAGTAACATCTTTGAACAGTAAGACTAGATAATTTTCAACCTTTTCTAAATAAATATCAAAATAAATTACTTGATTATCTGCTTGATTTTTCGCAATTGCTTTTAAAGTAAAGTTATTTTGCTGTTCGTTAAGAATTAGCTCTATAGTTTTTTCCAGGCCAACAATCTCTGGGAAGCTAAGACGGATATCTTGGCCTAAGATTACATTTTCTGGAACAGCCGCATATTCGTCCACAGCAGCCGAAAAGTCTACGATTTGAAAATGCTGATCAATAATCACATATTCTTGATTATCGACTATATGTATCTGGTTCACAGTCAGAATTACATGATACTTTAATTACAATTATAAGACTAAATTGAATTTAGCAATCAATTAATTATGAATTAGACACAAGAAGCCGATAAACTAATGGTTATACCAAGTTGTACTCACAAGAGTAGCTTTTCAGATGGAGACGGGGAGTATTTCCCAATTCAATATCTGAGAATTGCGACTTAGAACGCGAATTGGTATTACGACCTATGCTGTCTCTTAATAATTTATAACTTTTAAGTGAAATAATGGATAATAGATTTGCTAATATGTTCAATTTAACTGAGGATTATGCGATCACTCTGTTAAAGAAACCCCTAGAAGAATTAGAAGATAAATCAGAACGTTATGTCGCTGCATCCCATCTCATTAACTTCCCTACAGAACGAAGTATCAACGCTCTGATTGAAACCATAGAAGATCTCAACCCTGATATGTTTCATCGGATTGCCCGACGCAAAGCGGTAGAAAGTTTAGGGCGGTTAAACGCTAGAAATGCTTTGCCAATTATTCAAAAATGTCTCACAGATGAAGATAGCTATACTGTAGAGAATGCTGTTTGGGCGATTGGTCAAATTGGCACAGATGATGAGCAGATTTTATCTGCGATCGCGAATCTCTTAGAGCAGCCAGAACAAAGCTACCGCTTAATTATTCAAACCTTAGCCAAATTTGACTACCAACCAGCATTAGAGAAAATCGAGCCTTTTAAAGACTCAGATGATGAACCCATTGCCAGTGCCGCAATCACTGCTATCGCTCGGTTAACAGGAGACTATAGCCAGATGGGCAAGGTTGTAGAATTTCTGCAGCATACTAGTGTAAACGCCCGCAGATTGTCGATTCAAGATTTAATCGATGCCGAATATTATCAAGCGATTCCTGCTATTACTAAGGCTCCTGTCTCGGTAGCTTTTCGCCTTCGAGGATTAAGATTATTAGCCCAAAACGCGATCGCTTCTGGTAAGATGACTTTTGCCGAAGTTGAACCCTATCTAGAGACAGTAATTCGCGATCATCCTCAAGATTTAGAAATGGTACATGAATACGATCAAAAGCCATCTTGGGACTTTTTATTGCGAGAACTATATCAAACCGATTTTGGACGCTGTTATTTAGGAACTCAAACCATAGTAGAAGAACACGCAGCAACAGCACCTAATGCATTAATCGAAAATTACCATCAAGAAGGGCGTAGCGACTATGGTGCACACTACCATATAGTAAAAATTTTGGGCTGGTTTAAATATCAACCTAGTAAAGAAATTATCCTCGAAGCCTTACAAAACAGGCAACCTCAGTTCCAAAAATCCCGTGCTGCTGCTGCTTTGGCTTTAGGAGAATTGGGTGCCACTGATACAATTCCTTTACTAAAAGAGGCTCTAACTACTTCTATTTTTGATTTAAAATATGCAGCTTTGTTAGCATTAGAAAAGTTAGGAGATAATACCGGATGGTCTTTAGTTGCAGAAGATCCAGACTTATTAATTCGCTCTAAGGCCAAGTCAATAATGAATAATAGATAATTGATGATGTATTTTCTTTCCTAATACTTATCCTCCAACCACTATTAATGATTATTGATTTAATCGATCAAGCACTAAGAAATACTAGATTTTTACCCAAAATTTTTCCAAGAAAAGATTAACAAAGTTTGTGGTGTTAGAGTAAATAAAACTAAAATATTATCAAATTTAACTTCTTTGATTATTGAATTAGTTTCTAGTACAACTAAAATTTTATCAGTAAAGTTTGTAGGCTTTTGGGGAATTATTTTTTTGGCACTTTTTATTTTTAAAACTTTTTTTGATTAGAGTATATTTTAGCATAAATTACGAACTCTAGCTTTGAATTACGACTATTTATTGACAGAATAGACAATAACCTTGTCAAATAAAGTCATTGTAACTCTATATCTATCCAACAAAATAAAGATTTACAATCAGAAAAATTATCGATTAAAGATACTATTAAAAATACAGAAAAAGATAGTATTAAATTCAACTCTGCCGACAGCATCAACCCCGTGCCTAAAATCCAACCACATTTGATCGATTAAATAAATAACTCCCAAATCAAAAGCGATCGTAAAACACAATATCTCAACAAATTTCGTAAACTAGAGTCTGAGAAAAATGCCACAATACTTAAGAAAGATCAACCATTTTAACTAAATAAAGGCTAATATGTTCAATTTTTCAGGCACTAGACCCACGAATCTAGGCGTAAAAGATGGTAAATTAGCAGCCTGTCCTGGCACACCTAATTGCGTCTGTAGTCAAAGCGAAGATCCTAAATTTAAAATAGAGCCTCTTCCACCTATCATGATCGCAGATCTCAAAACCATAGTAGCCAATATGGAGAGAAGCACCATTATCGAAGAAACTGATAATTATCTCTATGCCGAATTTAAAAGTAAATTAATGGGCTATGTAGACGATGTAGAATTTTACCGGGACTCCGATGCTAATGTAGTGCAAGTTCGTTCTGCTTCCCGTTTAGGTAAATCAGATTTAGGTGTAAATCGTAAGCGCATCGAAGAAATTCGCTCTCAATTATAGCAGTTGTTAATTTTCTAAAATCATGGGCGCAAGCCTCTCTTGGTGGACATTACCTCTCTTGGTAAGGGGCTGTCTTTTGCGGTGGAAGCCCGTCGAAGTTCCCTCGACATGGGAACGTCTACCGTTGAGGTTTCCTCAAAAGCTTGTACGCCCCCGTGCGCGTTCCCAGAACACGGAGCTGGATAAACCCAGAGCACGAAGCTGGGCAAGCGTCTCACGCTGCCCTAACCCTAAAGGGTACCGCTGCCCCTGCGGGTAGAGCTGACCCTGCGGGTAGAGCTTCGCAAGCGCAAGCGCATAAAAATACCGCTTCGCACGCCCCGAAGCTAATCCTCTAGGGGCTTCCACCGCTTGCGCCCCTACAAATATTAACGATTAACTGAACAATGTTAAATGTTAAATGCTGAGTGTAATTATCCCATGATTTCGTATCCCGCATCGACATAGATAATCTGTCCCGTAATTCCACTAGCAAGATCGCTACATAAAAATGCTGCTGTATTCCCTACTTCTTCTTGGGTAACAGTTCGTCTGAGGGGTGCCACTTCTTCCATTTGACGAATCATATCGAGAATTCCTCCAACAGCAGAAGAAGCCAAAGTCCTGATTGGTCCTGCGGAAATACCATTAACCCGAACATTTTGCGGTCCTAATTCTGAAGCGAGATAGCGAACACTCATTTCCAGCGCAGATTTGGCAACTCCCATCACATTATAGTTGGGCATCACCTTAACACCTCCAATATAGGATAGGGTGACAATGCTACCACCTTCTGGCATTAAAGGCTTCGCCAGACGGGCAAAATGAGTTAAAGAATAGGCACTAATATCTAAGGATTTGTTAAAAGCATCTCTCGGAACACTGCTATAGTCTCCCATCAAATATTCTTTATCCGCAAAAGCTAAGCAATGAATCAGAATATCTAACTTGCCCCATTTATCTGCGATCGCTTTAAACATCTCTTCCATTAAAGCATCATCCTGCACATCACAGGGTAGGATCAAATCGGGATTCAGGGGTTCGACTAATTGTTTAACTTTTTTTTCATAACGTCCTTTTTCATCAGGAAGGTAATTAACCCCTAAATTAGCTCCTGCCTTATGCAATTGTTGGGCAATTCCCCAAGCAATAGAACGATTATTGGCGATTCCCGTAACAAAAGCATTTTTTCCTGTTAAATCTAACATCCGATCTTTATCCTATGTTTTAGCCGCAACTATCTATAGTACAACCGCCTGGACATTTATAAACGATGAAGAATCAGGAAAATCTCTATTACCTTTTACCTTTTACTCTGAGCTTTCTGCAGAATAGGTATAAAATTTATCAAATATCCCCAAGGTTTCAAAGTGATAGTCAGGCAATGCAGAGGGAATCGATAAATCGGTTTGATAGATACTAAAAAAAAGGAAGTTTTGCCGTTGGGTTTGATTGGCAATCGCAAAATTTAATTGCGGGCGAGCCAAATCTACCAAAATGAGACAAGGTTTACGTAAGTTTTTTGTAGCCTCAGAACAAACATTATCTTTAAGATAATTGTTTAATTTTGTCGAAGCATATTGTTCGTAATTTCTGTTTCCTGGATTAGTTATCAACAGAATAGAGCCAGATAAGATTAACCCCAATTTACAAATTTTTTGATTGATTTTTGACATTCGGTTCTGCCCGGGAACAACATATGATTGCACAATATTCTAGATTAACGAAAGATTCATCACAAAAGTATGTTATATTAGTAAATCGAAATGAATGGCGAGCGTAGCCAAGTGGTTAAGGCAGTGGATTGTGGTTCCACCATTCGTGGGTTCGATTCCCATCGTTCGCCCTGTTGTACTATACGGTAACTAACTAAATGTCATTAGAGACAAGTTAAATGTTATTTAGTCAAATTATACCAAACTAATTTAGCTGCAATGTATCTAGTATCATTTCGGCAGTTTTCCAGAGAATCGTAGTATTTAGGTTAACACTTAAAATAGCTTCTGTGCGTTCAGGTTTTTCGAGAGTAAGATCTAGCAGGAATCAATACTATCACCAAATCAATGTTCGACTAATTTCTAATTTACTAAAACTTGATCTTGTAGCAATAGTGGCAGTATTTTTCTCCAATAGAAATACCAAAATAACCTAGTACAAAACAAGTCTTTTAAATGAATACTTTACCAGTTGTTACGAGTTCCATTAATGATATTGATGCGTTCCGAAACACAGGAGATATAACCTTTAATCTCCGGAATCATTTTGACGATCCGTTCACAACTGGATTAGTTGCTAGTTTTAATTTAGATAACAGTACAGTTAATAATCCTCGTTTTGATTTGGGTAGCGGTGTAACCAATGTTTTACTATTTGATCAAGAAGGTCAAGGTGCGCCCTTAACTGTGCAAAACTTTCTTAACTATGTTAGCGATGGTGACTATGTCAATACGATTATCCATCGTTCAGTTCCAGGTTTTGTCATCCAAGGCGGGGGCTTTACTGCTGAGGGATTAGCCGATGTGTTAGACACCAATCCTCCTAGTGCTATAGGTGTAATCCCTAGCGATCCTCCAGTAGTCAACGAGTTTAGCTCAGATCGTTCTAACCTGCAGGGCACAATCGCCATGGCAAAACTTGGCGAAGATCCTGATAGTGCGACTAATCAATGGTTTTTTAATCTAAATGATGACAATTCGGCAAATCTTGATAATCAGAATGGTGGATTTACAGTTTTTGGTGAGGTTTTAGGTCAAAGCGATCTCGATATTTTAGATACGATAGCTTCGATTGATGTGTTTGACGGCAGAGGCTTTTTTGGTCAGGGTGCGTTTCAAAATCTACCTCTGATTGTTAATGACCCGGTTAATCCTTCGTTAACAGGGGATGAAAACTTTGTTCGTTATAGTAACATCACAGTTTCTCAAGAGCCCGAATTAACATATAGCGTCGTAGATAATTCTAATCCTAGTTTAGTCAATGCCATTATCAGCAATAATCAGCTTGTTTTGGATAATATCCCCGAGCAATTTGGAACAGCAGAGATTACTATTCGAGCAACAGATTTGGCAGGTGATTTCGTAGAAGAAACATTTTCATTGACGATTAATGAATCTGATGATCCTAATATGGGGCCATTAGATACCGCTTTCTTTCGCTTCCAAAATACCAATGTCCCTGGAACTTATCTTTATGCCACCGGTGAAGAAGCGCAAGATATTCGGAATAATTTTCCTGGGTTTATGGAAGAAGGGGTAGCATTCAATGTAGCCATTGAGCCCGACGACGAGTTAATTCCTTTGTTCCGTTTCCAAAGTAATCAGCTACCAGGAACCTACTTGTTTGTAGGAGAAGATGAACGCAACAGCATTAATGCAGATCCTAATTTTGCGAATGCTTTCACCGAAGAAGGAATTGCCTTCTATGTCTATGGAGCAGGTTCTAATGAAGAAACAGCTTTCTCACGCTTCCAAAATACCAATGTCCCTGGAACTTATCTTTATGCCGCAGGTTCCGAAGCCGATAATATTCGGAATAATTTTCCTGGTTTCATTGATGAGGGAATCGCTTTTGAAGCCAGAATCTAGTAGAGCATCGCCCCGCCGTCTCTTGGGGATGAGCAAAATTGACTGTGGTAAATAGGGAGATAATTATTCCTCAAGTCCCCAAGTCCCCACGCATTTTTTCGCTCACCCGTCTCTTGGGAAGAGGCTGTCTTTTACAACGGGGTCTCTCTGAGAGACTACTAGAACACGGATTCAGGAATCGAAAACTAGGCAATATCTACTATGGAAGAAGTTAACATTTTATTTACAAGTGCAGGAAGAAGAGTTGAATTGCTCAACTCTTTCAGGCAATCACTGAATAATCTTAATCTTAAAGGCAAAATTATTGTTGCTGATTGCAATCATTATATTCCTACGGCGGTGATTGCTGATGTTTATGAACCAGTTTCACGAGTTAGCGATCCTAATTACATTAATCGTCTCCAAGAAATTTGCCAGCGGCACCATATCAAATTATTAATACCGTTGATTGATACTGAGCTATATAAACTGTCTCTCCATCGTCAAAATTTTGCGGAATTGGGAGTAACGATCCTGGTTTCTTCGCCAGAAACTAATGAAATTTGTCTTGATAAAGGAAAAACTAGCAGTTTCTTCCAGCAACTTGGGGTGCCAACACCGGCAATTCTTGATCCAGAAACTATTTTAGCTAATCATAAATCTCAGTATCCTTGTTTGATCAAACCAGCTAATGGCAGTTCTAGTATCGGAGTAACGATTATTAATAATGCTAAAGAATTAGCATTTTTTAAAGATTATATTGACAATGCGATTGTTCAAGAATTACTGACAGGTCAAGAATATACTCTCGATATTTTAATAGATTTTGCGGGTGGAGTTAGATGCGTTGTGCCTCGCCTGAGAATAGAAACTAGGGCAGGAGAAATTAGTAAAGGAATTACGGTAAAAAATTGGGAGCTTATGACCGCAGGAAAAACAATTGCTGAAGCTTTACCTGGTGCGATCGGTTGTATTAATATACAATGTTTTCAGCTGCCGAATAATGAGATTATTTTTATTGAAATAAATCCTCGTTTTGGTGGTGGTATTCCCCTTTCAATTAAAGCAGGTGCCAATTATCCCGAATGGATTTTACAAATGCTTCTTCAGCAGGATTTATCCATAAAAATTGATGATTGGCAAGAAGGAATGATCATGTTACGTCATGATGAATCTATTTTTATAGAATCAAACCTAATAAAATAATTCAGAGTTTATATAATCCAAAATTATAACGCATCGCTTTCGTTAATAATAAAGGTCTATATTTCATAACTTTTCTAATTAAAAACAGTAAGCGATTTTCTCTTGTTTTAATCTGTTTTGTCCTAGCGATAGTCATAAACTGATTTTCGCCATTTTTTATAATGTATATAGCACCAATAAATGGCAATTCTTCAAGTACTGTTCCATCTTTCAGTAAGTGATTGTGATGATCGTAGTAATTTTCGTTAAGAAATAATAAATGATACAATCTATATTTAATTATTATCGATGTTCCACAGGATTGATTAAAATTTTTGGTGTTTAAATATACCAATTTGCTACCTTCTTCATGAACGTAACCTTTTCTAAAATACCATCCATCACATTGAGGATGCTGATTTACCAATTCTGCCAAATATTTACTCACACAGTCATCAGCATCAACTACCATAATATGAGACGGCTGAAATTTCTCGGCATAGATTAATCCAGTTAAAACTTTTTTAGCTTTATCTATATCTCCGATACCCCGAACTTCACCGAAACTGGCACTATCTAGATTAGGGGGGGGGAAATCAACTGAAATATAGTTAATCTTAGGATGATGGAATTGAATGTCTGGTTTTTCGTGACAAACTACAATGACTCTAAAATCAGGAGAAGTTTGATTGCAGATAGATTTAACAGATCTTTCGACCAATTGAGATAAGCGACTCCAGGATTTGGAAACTTGCTGACTTTTAAGCGGAATAATAAAAACAAGCATCTTAGTAACAAATAAATTTAAAAATATATCCAAAACAAATCTGAATTAGTTAAGCGATACTAATTTACCTGAGACTTTTTATCTTGGTGAAAATCAACTCGCAAATTTACTACATTAAGATGGGATGTGATGTAAGACAATAATGCATAGATAAAAACTGCAATGCCAAACATTTCCAAGGATTCTTCAATTGTAGTAATCAGCGAATACATAGGGTTATCTTCACCATAGGCTTCAGCATGATATCCACCAATCATTTCCATGCCAATCGCACCCCCAACATATATAGTTCCGGCAATAATAAATAAATTTCTGGTTTTTCGGGGTAACGATTGAATAAATCGCCAAAATATTAGTAAAAAAACCGCTACAAAAATGGAGCCAGGAATTACCCATGTAAAATATAATAATCCTCCAGCATTTAATATAGGTCTAAGCGTGCTTAATATTTCATGAATACTGCACATTTCGTCTATTGCAAGGTATAAAAAAATTAATGATAACCCTTTCCAATAACCTGCATAGCTGGAATTAATTACTCTTTTCATATAACTAATTATGGCTAGTAATATCGAGCAAAATGCCAAAGCTAAGCTAGAGTATAAAGTCGGAATATTTATTTCCTCATCTAAACGGAACAATCTTCCAGAATAACCTGCTGATGAAGATTGATTTAGAAAAAATGCGCCAAATTGTGTTACGGAACTGACAATAATAAGACATGTAATGATAATTAGCAGCAAACGGCAGACTTTTTGAGGGGATAGTTCTAAGGTGGGTAAATTTAAAGTTTTAGCTAGTCGATCTGAAGCTATTTGGGAACTGTCCGATGTACCATTTGTTAGTTCGTCAGATAAATCTTGTTGATTATTCTTAAGTCGATCAGGTTCGACAATTTTTTCAACAAAATAATCGAGAGTGTTTCTTTTGATACCACCTTGACGTACTAAAATATCACCAAATCTCTCTTCAGTTATTTTTTGTTCTTGTAGAGCCTTAAATATTTGATCTTGAGAAACCAGATCAGCTTCTATTAAATAATTACCTATTGGTTTATAAATATATTTATTTGATTTTAAATTCTTCATCTTGGCAATTTACTGTAGTTGCTGTACTATGAAATTTTGTAACTAATTGTAATGCATTTGCTTCCTATAATTACATTTAATAATTCATATAAATTACCTGCAATTTATATAGAGACAAATATTTGATATGAATTTAATTTGTTTTTAAATGATACTTTATTTCTGTAATTCCAACTCTAGTATAATAAGTTGTCCAACTTATTATACTTAAGAACTTAAAACCATCTTCAACTAAAAACTTGCCCCTAAAATGATTAACAAAAACTTCATCTATAGTTGCTGAAATAGTAAATCCTAGCAATGCCATTCCTAGCACCAAAAAATCAGTGGCCATAATTTTTTTTCTAAAGAAAATTAGATAAGCTAATATCATCAAGAAATATATGATAAAAACTTGACTTTCTGAAGTATTTAGATACTTAGGGAAAACCCTTTCATGAAACTGAAAAAAATCATCGTATAGTAAAACTGTAGTTATGATGCCGCCAAATAACAAAAAATAAAAAGCTTGGCTTTTAGGATTGATATAAGTAATAATTGCAGCCGAAAAAAAACAAATTGCTGAACCAGCAGCCCAAAATAAAATCCCAAGATTAGAAAGAATACCAATATAAAATGGAGCGTTCATAATGCCTAAAGGATCGCGAGTGAAGTTCATGATCGGTATATTCGTTCGCCAAGAGATAATTCCCACCACTAACAAGAGAAAAAAAGCCGGAAAATAAATGATTAAAAAAATTTTATAAATCCTCATTATTTGAGCTAAAAATGATTTTTTGTTCATATTAACTAGATATTTGTAAAAATTTAACTTTGATTACATAGTAAATTTAATCGTTAATAGATTTGTGAAAAAAGTACTTAATTACATAAATAATTATTCAGTTTGCCATAGTAGAGACTACAATTTAGTGGAGTTAATCTTTACTAATAAACTCTCTCTTCATACCAAATATACATCCTCAACCCCCTTATTAATAGATCTTAAAAATTAATACTAGAAGCGACTTCGAGAGATTTAGTAAAAGTGATTATAGCAACAGAAGTTGATATCTATTATTTTGCTTTTTTTTCGGAAGCTTAAAATATGAAGTTTTGAGAAAATAGATTAGATTAAATTAAATAACTTATAAATTTAGTAGGTATATTTATTAGATTGTAAATTATTTATTTCTAACATCTACTTTGGTTATGAGAAAATTAGTTTCAAGATAAAATTTATCATAATACAATTTAGTACTGAGGTCAAATAATTTAAAGTTTATAAAAAATTTCAGTAATCAATAGTGAAAGTTGACAAACTTTTGATATATGTATTTAAAGTTTTAGTAAATAGACATTGCAGAATAATTCATGAATTAGGATTATCTATATAATTTTTATGGGATGATAATTTCTATGTTGAAATATCTGATTGATTTTGTGTCTTTATTAGGCAACTTAAATCAATATAGCTAATTTATGAAATAATAAAATATTGAAATGTCACTAGAAAATAGATCTCAACCACAAATTAAATGGCTAAAATTTGCAGCTATTATTTTGCTGATCATAGGCATCCTATTTCGCTTTACTAATCTAGAGCAAAGATTATACTGGCATGATGAAGTCATCAATTCTTTCGGTGTCGCTGGATACACAGTAACCGAAGCTACTCAAGAACTATCTCAGCAACAAGAAATTAATTTTGGCGAGCTTCAAAAATATCAATATCCTAATGCAGATAAAAGTTTTTTTTCTCCCATAATAGTTCTAGCGAATAACGAACCTCAAAACCCACCTTTATATTATTTAATTTCTTGGGTTTGGTTCAAAATATTTGGTAATTCAATTACAGTTGCTCGTAGCTTATCGGCTATTATTAGTCTGTTAATATTTCCCTGTATTTACTGGCTGTGTCGAGAATTATTCAAATCATCTGCTGTAGGTTGGACAGCAATAATATTAATTGCTATTTCTCCTTTTCATCTTCTCTATGCGCAAGAAGCTAGACCCTACAGTTTATGGTCAGTAATGATTTTATTGTCGAGTATTTTTTTTCTCAGAGCAATGAGAACTCAGAAAAACTATAATTGGATATTTTATTCTATTAGTTTAACCTTAAGCTTGTATAGTTTTCCCTTTTCTCTTTTTGTGGCTATCGGTCATGGAATTTATTTTCTGGGTATATCAGGATTCAAAAAATACAAAAATTATTCTAAATATATAACTGCTAGTGTACTAAGCATTGTTGCTTTTTCTCCGTGGTTACTATTTATTAAACTCAATGCTTATAAAATTAGTGATTGGCGAGCTGACGATGTTTCTTTTGTATCATTGACTAAATCTTGGATTGGTAATATTAGCCGTGTTTTTTTTGACATTAATTTAGATTCTACTGCACCAGCGATTTATATTATTCCCACAACTCTCTTCTTATTCTTGCTTACGATATATTCTGTTTATTATTTATATCGAAAAACTCCATTATCAGTTTGGCTTTTTATTTTTACTTTAATCGGTATTACTGCGATCGCATTAATCTTACCAGATTTAATTGCAGGCGGACAAAGATCGCGAGTTGCTCGTTATTTAACTCCTTGTTTTTTAGGAATTGATATAGCTGTTGCTTACTATTTGGCTACAGAATTTTACGCTCGTCAAGTGTGGAGACAGTTACTCAGCAAAATCTTATTAGTATTATTAATTACTTTGGGTATTCTTTCTTGTTCTGTATTTTTACAAGCTAATTATTGGTGGCATAAATCTTGGGCTAAGTTATCCAGTTATGATGATTTAAGTCAAATTGCCACAGTTGTTAATCAATCTCCAGATTCTTTAATTATTGCTCCAGAAATCAATCAAATAAATGAGGATATATTTTTCGAGTTACTATCTTTTACGCATTTTATCAAACCCCAAGTTCGATTACAATTTGGCTTAAACTCAGAAAAAATATCAGCTATTAAGTCAAACGAGGAGCGCTCGACCGGCAGAACTAATCGGATATTTGTATATAATCCATTAGAACATTCATTAAAGGACATTCCACTAAATCAACTTCAGCCAATTACTAAAAGCTTTTTTGAATTAAAAAAATAACCAATAATCTCTGACATTTGATTTGATTATGTAACATTTAAGATTAAATTAAAGCTAATTTTAAGGCAACAGCTTTCTAAAATTAAGCCATTAGGTACAATGAAACCTAATTTATCAACAATTTTGCTTCGGCAGTTTAATCTGCGATCGCGATTGCCCAAAATATAACTATAAAGCTCTACGTATTTTGCTTCGAGGAGTTTTAATTAATTTGATATATTATCCAATCGCCCTCTTGCTCTATGACGGAGCCATCCAAATTCTGATGCCAATCAAGACGAGTAAGAATATAATTCGCGTTAAACTTTTGGGCAATGGCAATTATTTCAGAATTACTATGTTCACTATAAAAATTATTGAGGGCATATTTATTAAAATTAGTAAAATCTTTGGTTCCTGAAATAGTTTCTAAGCGATCGCGCCATAGGTTAATTCCTTCATCGGTAAAAGGAAAACTTTTAAAAGTAAAGGCGACTGATCTTTGGGAATAAAAGCGAAATTCTTCGTCTAAAGGTGGCACTAAGACTAAGGCATTCTGGGGACTTAGCTGTTGGAATTTTTGAGCTAAAATTGCCACATCATTGTCAGCAACGGCATCGATTCTAACTCTCGATTCAAAAAAACTTGACAAGGTAGGAGGTAAAATTTTTAGGAAATTTAGACTGAAGTAAATACTAAGTAGTATAGCTAAACTAAAGGAAATCATTCTTCTTTGTTCTGGTCTGGAAATTAAACTCTCTAACAACCAGGGAAACGCGATCGCACTAAATAATAATAGGTCATAATGATTATATAAAATCATAAAAACCATAAATAAAAATATAGATATTGGCTTGATTCTTTTGGCAAGTAATTGATGATTTTTTGTCCCCAGCCACAGCAGAAACAATAAATCGACAATAATACCATTAGGGAAAAAAACCAGAGGCATTAAAATTAATAAAAAGCCCAGAGATAATAGTTTTACCCATGATTTACTAACAATGTTGTGAATATTTCCTTTGCGATAATACCAAGCTGTCACTAAGACACTGATAAGAAATAGACTCACCAGAAAATATAGTTGGTAATAGATAGCAATAAAAAATAAAGAAATTAAGCCCCAGGACAAAATAACAAGATCATCGGGATCTCGAACAATTCTTGTTTCTCGACGCTCTAACCATAAACTAGAGCCTAAAATTAGTAATAATATGCCTGCACCTCTTAAGATCGGAGCAATAATTAAGAGAAAAACCACAGGGATGTTGCCTTTTCTATATTCTTCCTCCGCCAAAACACTAATTGCCAGTAAAATCATTAACTGAGCAAAAGGTGTCGTCCGAGCAAACTGTAATTTAGCAATAAAATTTACAGGATAAATTTCTACAAAAATATAATTAATTACTAGTAGACAGCAAGATACAAAAATGACTGCCGCTAATTGTAATTTAGTCTCTTTATCTAAAGATTTACAGCTTTTAATACAAAGCAAGCCCCCAGCAGTAAACAAAATAAAATTTAACCAACCTCGCGTAGGTCTTAACCCAAAATGAGAAAAGAATAAATGATGGGGGTGACGTATGTAGCCGTAAAGATAAACAAATTCTTCATTACTGATAGAGCCACTATTAGTATTACCAGATAAAAGCATCGGAATATAGATCAAACTGATACACATTCCTAAAGCAAAAAATGAAAAAAATATTTGCTGAAAATTTTTATTATTCTTCCCTGATATTAATAAAGGCACAGCCATTAAAATCCCAGGCAAAGCACCCACTAAAAATTGCAGAAAGCAAGTTAAGCCAAAAAATAAATAACCTAAAATCCATTTTTTACGAAAACAAAAATAAAATCCCCAAACAACCAAGCCCATCGCTAAAGTAGCAGGAATCGGATCGGTACGAAACAGATCTGCATAACCAATTCTGCCATTCACTGTCGCCGCAAAACCTAAAAAAGTAAATACAGTAGCTGATAGTCTAGATTGATTAAATATTCTGCCCAGAGAATATAATCCTATTAAAAAAGAACTAAAAGCAATAAGATACAAGAAAAAACAAACCCAAGGCAAACTAAATCCTAATTTCACGCCCCAATAGATCAAATAATAATAATAAAATCTAGGAGTGAATTGGGTCATTTCCTGAATATAAAAATCATCATTATATAATTCAGGATTAAGTAAAGAGATAATGGCGGGAATTTGATTATAAGTATTTCTGGAAGTTAATTTATAACCATAGAATAATAGAGAAGTAGCAATAGTCGTAACATAGGTCGCTAAAATAAATAATGATTGTTTTTGTTGTTTCATTTAGTGATTCTCTTGTATTTAGGAGAGCATAGTATAGGAAACAGGGAATAGAGAATAAAAAATTATCAACTTAGGTGATTCTAAGTTTAATTAAAAATAATTCTATGATCTGCACTTTTTTGCCTTTTCAAAATTAATCTCACTGTAACTTGACTTTGGAATTGAACAAGAACTATTAAGGAAAAATCAAGAATCACTAGGATAAAATAACAATATTTTATAGTCTTAACAAGTAAATTTTTCTGGCAAAGTTTAATAGTATTATCTTGGCAAAAATACAGCTAAAACTTAATTAATTTTCTATTTTATTGAGCCATTAATTTTACATACTTGGTAGTAACTTGTAATTGTTTATCTTGTGGCCAAGTCAGATAACGAATAGTAGTACCACTAGGCATAACTAAGGTTTGAAAATCTTTGGTTTGTTCTGGATTACGAAGAACTCTCTTATCTAGCAAAACCAAGGTATCTACTGGAGCAGTCAGAATTTGAGGGCGATCGCGAAAATCTGCAACTTGACTGGATAAGTGAGGTTGTTGATATTCTCTTAGGTAAATCGGAACCAGTCTTTTATACTGGGGATGAGACAAAATTGCCGTTGTTTCTGGGTCAAAATTCTCTTGAATAAATTCTATAGGTTCGATAAATCTAGCATCAAAATTACGGATTTCTCGCCAAGTAGAAACCTCGTCAGGTCCAAAAAGAAAGAAGAGCCCATTCAAACTAACAATCACTGCAGTTAATAATGCCCATCGCTGACGTTTTTTTGGCCATAAACTTTCGCTAAAACTCACAATTGCTAATGCTGCTAGCAAAATAAATCCCGGCATAATTGTGAGAGTCTGACCTTTACGACGTAAATGAACGAGCAGAAAAAACAAAAATCCTGGCAATACGGACATCGCAATTACACCATTGCCCCAATTTTGGCGACAACTTTTAAGCCAATTTGGTTTTTTAATCGCTACAATCCATAGCAGAGGAAGAATTCCCAAACCTACTGTCCGCAAAAGCGCTTTCAGCAACACAAAGACATTATCAATAATTTTGATCACAGAATCCGCATCTTTCCTTTCTGTGTGTAAGGGCAACCATCCTTGTATCAATCCCCAATAACTATCCCAACCACCAGAACTAATAATCAGAGGAATCATCCATAATGCGATCGCGGCTAACCCCATAGCTACGGCAACAGCCACATCTTTTAAGTTAAATTTACGCTTTCTCAGTCCCACAAATGTAGCGACCAAAGCCAAAGGTAACAAAAAAAAGGGCGTACTCGGACGAATACCTCCTGCTAAACCCATCAAAATTGCCAAACCAAATAAAGCTTTTTTTTCTCCCAAACCTGTTCGATAGGCAGCATAATCAATTAACACTATCCAAGCAAACTCAATCATATGGGATAGCGCCATTTCCCCGTTAAACCAAATCAGGGGACTAGTTAGCATTAATAAAGCAGCTGTCCAACCCACTCGCGGATTAAACCAACTTGTACCGATAACATATAGCATGGCAGCAGCTACGCCTGAGGCTACCACATTGACCATCACTAAACTAGCAGTAGGATTATGGAGAAATAGATTAAAAAAGCGCGCCAAACCAATAAAAACCACAAACATCCCTGGCATTTGTGGTTGTTGTAATCGCATATCAAAATGTTCTACTGCCAGGGCAAAATTACCGCCATCATCCCAAACAATTTGACTTTGAAATGGTAAACGGGTAATGACACCTAGAAAGAAAAGTGCGATCGCCGTAAGTAACCAACGGTTATCGATGTGAGCTGGAGAATCTTGGCTGGTTGTAGTGCTAATAGGAACTTTGGGAATTTCTACCATGTTTTTGGTATCTAAGGAGCATTTCTTGGCTTACAGGCAAGATGATATCAAGTATAAGCAAGATAGTAACAA
>JAAUYH010018068.1_pt1 | contig 28443 bp, 22 predicted proteins | sample 7278061 | NCBI WGS metagenome assembly JAAUYH01 (sample SAMN14350203, study PRJNA611818) | marine sediment metagenome | isolation source: surface marine sediment (0.6m) | place: French Polynesia: Moorea | collected 2018-08
GCTGCTTGCGATCGAGGTTCTCCTTTAGCAACAAATAACTCATCATAGAATTCTTCGGGATCGTAGCTTTCTAACGACACAACTGCCTTTCCTTAAATTAACAACCTAATAGTTAAGATTGGACTAAATCTGCTGAGGTAAATTGTAGCGAATAATACAATTAATCAATAATTAGTCTTAAATAATTGCCTCAATCAATCAAAATATCGTCTGCCGATTCGGTTACTTCTGGCTTCCATTCAATATTAGGCATAGCCTCAAAAGCCTGTCTCACTGATTCTTCCCACAGCTTGCGAATTTTAGCCAGATAGGGAGCACCTAAACGCAACTGTAAAGTATGGCGAATTTCAAAACTATCAGCCTTATACATGATTATATTAATGGGCGGACCAACAGAGATATTCGATTTCATAGTTGAATCGATCGACAGTAGAGCACATTTAGCCACATCTTCTAAAGGAGTGTCATAAGTAATGGTGCGATCGAGTATAGGTTTGCCGTATTTGGTTTCTCCTATTTGTAGAAAAGGAGTTTCGGTAGTTGCCTGAATAAAATTACCTTGGGGATAAATTAAATATAATTGTGGTTCTTCTCCTTTAATTTGTCCTCCCAGTAAAAAATTGCAACTAAAATCAATCTTATCTTTTTCGAGCCAAGGACGGTCTAAATCTTGAAGTTCTCGGCTTTTATTGCCTATATAGCGAGCCACATCATGCATATTAGGCAGAGTATGAAGATTGATTTCCTCTTGATTTTGAATATCCCGATTTAACCTATTCAATACTCCTTGGGTAATAGAAAGATTACCAGAAGCACAAATAATAATTACTCTTTCTCCTGGTAAAGATAAATCGAATAATTTTTTATAGGCGGAGATATAGTCTACTCCTGCATTGGTGCGGGAGTCAGCAGCCATGACAATCCCAAAGTGATTGATTATACCCAAACAATAGGTCATGTATTACTTTTAATGTTTTAATTGATGACCACAGCTACCACAGAAGCGATCGCTCGCTTCCACCTCTTGACCGCACTGAGTACAAAAATGCCTTGTTGTGGTAGATTTTACCTCTTCTCCCATCTGCATGGACATATTACCCATCCGCATAGACATAGGGTTCGTACTCATAGACATATTGCCCATTGTCATTGGCTTCATCGGTTTCATTGGTGCCATTGGTTCAAACTCCATCTTACTCTGGCTAGTGGCTGTGGAATGAATTTCTTCAAATCCTAGCTGTTGAGCATTATCTAATAATGGTGCTGTAGTTAAAGTCTGAATACCATTAGCTTGTATTTGCACAAAATATTGCCCTCGATCGCTCTCGATCTCTAAGATAAAGCCAGATGAGGTTTTAAATAATTGTGGTATTGCAGTCCAATGACCTGTTGTTATACTACTACCCTGACTTTGCTGCTGACCAGGGCTGCTGCTAACAAGAGAAATCGAGGTTTGAATATCTCGATTTTCGATAATTAGCTGTTGATTGGCATTGAGATTGACTTTGTATGCCATTAAGCTCACCACCTCATATATGTATGTGGTTCTATACTCTTATTGTAGTTATTTTTTCAATAGAGGAAGAAAATTTGAGACAAAAACTCTATGGATAACTAATATTTTAGACAGCAATTCCAAAGAGAGAATGGCTAAAATTTCTTTGTCCTGTCTTGGTGCGCGTTCCTTAGCTGCTTACGAAGCAGCAGGGTCGCACCGCAAAATATCTCCTTTAGATATATTTTCAATTTGACCTTTACGAATAGCATTTATAATTTCATATCCTCTTAATGTTCTCCTTGGAAATGTTTCCATTTAAATGGCTTAAATGGCTGCTTTGGGTTCATCGGCTCTAGTAGCAATTACTCCTTAAATTATACTACAAGCTGAACTCTCATTTTTGCAACAGAACCAGGAAAACTAGCACCCATCGATCGAGATGCTGGCGAAACCAGAAGAAGAATCGAAATTCGTTTTATTCCGCCTGGTAAGTTGTCAGGTAGTTAATTGGTAAGATATTGTCATAAAATTTATGAAACTAAGCGAACAAATTTTTTCTTACCTACTTGCAATACTTTCCCATCTAATTGTTCGGGAGAATCAAAAGTTAGATTAACATCATTAATACGATCGCCTTCTAAGCGTACTGCCCCTCCTTGGATTTGTCTTCTTCCTTCTCCACTACTTTTACATAAACCACTTGCACCAAGAATATAAAATATCTTGGCTGGAAATTCTACATTATCCAGAGAATATTCAGGCACATTTTCGCTAGCAGAAGTATTTGCTTTAAGGACAATTTCTTCTGCGGTTTTTTGCGCTTTTAAAGCTGATTCTTTGCCGTGATACTGAGAAACTATCTCGATCGCTAGTAGTTTTTGGCATTCTCTAGGGTTGTCTGGTAATTTATTTAAATCTAAATCTGTTAAAAGTTCAAAATAATCTTTAAGCAGCGCATCGGGAGTCTTTTCTAATTTAGAGTACATTGAGAGGGCATCTTCTTTCATCCCTACATAGTTATCCAAAGATTTAGACATTTTTTGTACCCCATCAGTCCCCAAAAGGATAGGTAAGAGTAAACCGAACTGAGTACGTTTACTAAAATGTCTCTGTAAATCTCTACCGACTGCAATATTAAACTTTTGATCTGTGCCTCCCAATTCTACATCTGCTTCTATCGCTACTGAATCGTAACCCTGCATCAAGGGGTAGAGAAACTCATGGAGAAAGATCGGTTTTTCTTGACTGTAACGTTCGGCAAAACCCTCTTTAGCTAACATCTGTCCTACGGTCATAGTAGCCAGTAACTCTTGAATTTGCGCCAAATCTAGCTTACCCAACCACTCGGAATTGTAGCGAATTTCTAATCTGCCTGGGGTATCAAAATCTAAGATAGGACGTAATTGATCTAAATAGGTTTGGGCGTTTTCTCGAACTTGTTCGGCAGTTAACTGACGGCGTACTTCTGATTTACCTGTGGGATCGCCAATTTGTGCCGTAAAATCGCCAATAATAACTACTGCGGTATGACCAGCATCTTGAAATGCCCGTAACTTCCGAAAAGGGATACTATGACCGAGATGAATATCACCCCCCGTAGGGTCTATACCTAACTTAACTCGCAAAGGTCGATCGTTTTGTTTAATTCTTTGCACCAAGTTTTCTTCGGGACTATCCGAGTCAGATCGAGCGGGAAAAATTTCACTCGTGCCTCTGTATAACCAGTCTAAATTTTGGGCTTGTTCAGACATTACCAATTAAATTTTTGCATATCAGAATACTAAGCTACCAAAGAATTAGTGTTAGTTGTTAGCAAATAAATATCTTAACGGTAATTGTTATTGGTAGTTGACTACCAGTCTTAAATAATTGTTGTGAACTGTCAGTTATTTAACTCACAAACGATATAAAGAGCGAGAGTAGATAACGCCGACGTTACTACTATGAAACAAAAAGTAAAGAATGTCTAATCTAGCTCGTCTAGGTTTGTCTATGATTTATGAAGCAGCATAACAAATAGAAGATATTACCAAATAGAAAAGAAGATGTCTGAACTAAGCATTATTAAAGGTAGCTGCCTATGTGGAGCAGTAAACGTATCTACAACCAGTACGAATAATAAAGTAGGGGCGTGTCATTGTAGTATGTGTCGTAAGTGGGGTGGTGGAGCTTTGCTAGTAATTGAATGTGGTAGTGATGTTAGTTTCGAGGGTGAAGAAAATATTGGAATTTATCAATCTTCAGAATGGGCAGAACGTGGATTCCGTAAAAAGTGTGGTAGCCATCTATTTTATAAGTTTAAACAAAAAAATCAATATTACATACCGGTGGCAACCAGGATATCGCTTAAAGAAAAGAAGGCTTTTAGCTTATCCCGAATTCAGGTTAAACTAATTAGTTACGTCGTTTTTGCTCAATTTTTTTCAAAGCTGTCTCTGGATTTTGACGACGGCGACGATACCAAGTAGCCCCACCTACTAACATTGCTGTTAAAGTAAAAGCAAACATGAGGGGCAAGATATTACCTTCAGAAAGTGCTTGTAATCCAGAACCCATCATCACAAAAGGTAATACTCCTGGTAAAGTACCTAGAGCGGTACCACTTAGATAATCTCGAAAACGAATCGAAGTTAAACCAGCAGCAAAATTGACTAGTCCATAGGGAATAATAGGTAAAAGACGGATAGCGAACATATAAAATAAACCACCTTCCCGCATTTCCGCATCTATTGCTTCCCAACGCCCAGCAAGTTTTTTAGCAATTAATTCTCTTCCCACCGTACGAGTAAACGCAAAAGCAACTATAGCTGCTATTATTGCTGCTAGTGTTGTCCACAGGGTACCCCACCAAGCACCAAAAATTGCTCCTCCTGTGAGATTAAGAGGGGTAGAAGGCAAAATTAATAATGTTCCTATTGTGTATAGCAAAACATAAATTATAGGTGCTAGGATACCCATTTCTGCTAACCAGATTTGTAACTGTTCTCGATCGATCCCTCCTAACAGAAACACACCTATCCCTGTGGCAACAATACAAATAATAGTAAGTATAAAAATACTATTTTTAAAATTCAAAATTAATTACTCCTATTTTTAAAACCTATTAAATATTATTTTGGGACAGTTTTTTAGTTATGGTAATCCAGTAGATAAAGAGTATTAAAATACTGAGTATACTAACTATTATTCCCCAAGTAAAAGCTAGAGTTTTTTGATAAACTAATCTGACTGAATAATTACCCTCTCTTACAGTAAATGAAATTGTGCCATCATCAAGTATATCTATTGGATAAGATCGATTATTTAAATACAAATGCCAAGCAGGATAATAATAGGTACGAACTCTTATAGTTGATGGTTCTTCCGCTACGATCTTAAAATTTCTTCGATAACTTTTCCATCGATCTAATTCAATTTTGGCTTTACCTTTAACTACAGTAAGTTTTGGTTGTCCTAAAATAGGATCGGCAGAAGGAATACCTTGTTTTATTACTGGACGATATTCTCCTACATCTATTAATTTATCTGTGAAAGGTTCTTCTAAAGCTAATCTAGATGGTTCTAAATGTTCGAGATTGGCTTTACCTGGATTGCGAAAAGTAGGAAATTTACGAGAAAGTTTATAACTATAACTGGTGTTAACTAATAAAATTGCTGCAATTATTAAAGACAAAAAAATCTTCAAAGGTAGTTTGAGTCTAATAATTTTGCTAACTACTACTCCACATAATGCAGAACTACCAAAAGCATAAAGACTAAATAATCGCCAAGGTGCTTGTACTTTTTGTAGAGTTGAACTAGCTTGCCAAATAGGTGTAGATAACGAACTCATCATCAAGGCTAAAGCAAGAGTAAATAATATCCATTTTTTACTTTCAGAAAAAGTTTTTTTATCTCGACGACAATAAAGAAATGCTACCGCACTTAAAACTAAAATGACTAAAGATTGATGAGCAAAAATATGCGGAACTTGAAAGTCCAGCTTTTTAGGAATAAAAGGCAATCCCGCTCCAAAAATACCATTAGTAATATCACCAATTACATTTTTCATACTCGCTATATTTACTAAAGGCTGTTCTACAATTGCTGGAATTAAAAAGAAAGATGCTAATCCTAAACCTAATCCTGCAAAAATAATGGTAGTAACTACATTTTTCCAAGAGTGAGAGAACAAAAAAAATAGAGTATAAAACAGCCAAACAAGTCCACACAAAAGTAAGTTAGGTAAATGTGTTAAAGCAAAAATACACCAGAAGATAGCAATCGCAATTTTCCATTTTGGTTTAGCTAAAGCAAGATCGGTTAGCCACCAGCCCAAAGGAATCCAGGCGATCGCATAAGCAACGGAAAGACTACTTACCCAATAGAGATTATAAGCTAAATAAGGAGCAGTCATATAAGCTAATGCGCCAATAAATGAAGCAATAACTCCCCAACGATGACGACCAAAAATATAAAAATTAAATCCTGCTAAAAACAGTGATAAAGAATAGAGAATAATCAGAGTATCTTCTATATTTAAACCACTAAATTTAATCAATGAACCTAGATAATAAACTAAAGGAGGATAGAAAACAAAAGTAGGACTACCATAGCCATAATTAGTACCAGCTAACCATCGAGGATACCAAATTACTTCAGCTAATTGTTGAGAAAAATGCTGTAGCCAAGTGATGTGCCATCTCATATCAGTCATCCCGTTTAGCCCATCACGAATCATTCTTAAATTTATGACTACGGTAGCTATAATTAATAGTGAAAATATGATTATTTCTACTAAATAAGGTGATAATATTTTCTTCTTCTTGAGGGATTTAGATTCTATAACTTTAACTTTCTGTTGGGAATACATCGTAAGTTGGCTGACTATTTAATTAATTGACTTATCTATTATTTTGAAATTCAATTTATTATCTTTAAATCCATAAGATTCTCTGACAAAATATAGTGGTCTTCTTTTAACTTCTTCGTAGACACGACCTAAATACTCGCCAATAATTCCCAAAGTAATTAACTGTATACCCCCCAAAAATAGAACTGCTACCATCAATGAAGCATAACCAGGAACGTCAACACCAAAAATTAGCGTACGAATAATTAAAAAAGAAGCGTATAACAAAGAAATTAGAGATACAACTAAGCCGATATAACTCCAAATTTTGAGGGGAAATAAACTAAAAGAAGTAATACCATCTAACGCAAAATTCCATAGTTTCCAATAATTCCATGTAGTTTTACCACCAAAGCGAGGCTCGCGATCGAATAAAATAGAAGTCTGTTTATACCCTACCCAAGCAAATAATCCTTTCATGAAACGAGTTCGTTCGGGCATTTGTTTGATGGCTTCTACTACTTGGCGATCTAATAAGCGGAAATCTCCCGTGTTGGGGGGAATAGGTACAGGACTCATTTTGCCAATAGTTTGATAAAAAGATTTAGCCGTAAAACGTTTCAGCCAACTTTCTCCCGAACGCGATCGCCTGGTAGCATAAACTACATCATATCCTTCTCGCCATTTGGCTACTAATTGTTCTATTAATTCTGGTGGATCCTGTAAATCTGCATCTATAGGTATAATTGCTGCCCCAGTTGTATAATCTATTCCAGCAGTTAGAGCAATTTCTTTGCCAAAATTACGAGATAAATTGACTACTTTAATAGCTGGATTACGATTATGATAGTCTACTAATAATTTGAGAGTGTTATCTCGGCTACCATCATTAATACAGACGATTTCATAGGTAGTATTGAGTGTATTTAAGACAGATAGAAGTCTTTCTATTAAATAATCGATATTGGCTTCTTCATTATAAAGAGGAACGACTATAGATAGTTCGACAGACTTAAGTTGAGAAGACATACACTCGCTTGATTAAATTTAGTGTTTGATTAAGTGATACTGAGTATAGTTTGTATAGTTAGAAGTAATTTACGATCTTTTCAATAAAATAGTTGGTAGATTTATTACCGAGATTATACTAGTATCAACAGAATTACAGACTTTCAATCTTTCAATTTACCATTGTCAAAAATTATCGAAGTAATTTAGAACACATACAAACAAAAAAATAGATAAATATTTTAATTCTTATTTTGCTAATCAATATAAACAGATTATGTCTAAAATACTCAAGTATATTTCCTGGGAATGGTTACTCTTAGGAGCGATCGCTTTGGCAGTTATTTTAAGAGTTATTAATCTTGGTAGTCGTGAATTGTGGTACGATGAGGTGCTATCTTTACTTTTATCTACAGGACAAAAAAATTTATACTCTACACCAAAAGATGTACCTGTAGCGATCTCCAATTATCAAAGCTTATTCTCTATACCTTTAGAAAATAATATAAGTGATATTGTAAACACGGGAGAAAAGTTACTCAAAGGCTTAGTTGCCGAACCTCATCCGCCACTTTTTTATCTAGGACAACACTTGTGGTTGCGGTTGTTTGGTAACTCAGAAGCAGCTATGCGTAGTTTACCTACCCTATACAGTATCGGTGCTATAGGTTGTGCTTACGGTATTGGACGATACTTACTCGGACATCGAGGTGGTTTACTATTCGCAGCAATACTAGGATTAAACCCTTTCTATTTATTTCACTCTCTTAATGTCAGAATGTATAGTCCTTTAGTATTTTGGACAGTTTTGAGTAGTTGGGCAGTGCTAGAAACCAGCAGAAAAGAGAAAAAGCCCAAAAAACTATGGTTTTGGAGTTTAATCTTGATTTTTGCCGTAGCATCAGGATTTATGACCTTTTATTACTTTCTTTTTTTTGTAGCTAGTTTAGGAGTGCTAGTTTTACTGTGGGATCGTCAAAATTGGTGGCAACACGCTATTCGTTTAAGTATTGGCGTTCTCATTCCCGTGCCTTGGCTGTTGTGGGGAACCAGACAACAACTAAATAATGCGGATTTAGGTCGTTTTGCTGCGGGAAGTAATTGGCTAGAAACTATTAGTAATCATATACAAGGAATGATCGATACTCTTACTCCTCAACTTATTTGGGGAAATTGGGTAGCGATTATGCCTCCTTTAGTGATTATCTTATCAGGAATAGTGGCGATCGCGGGTTTAATAGCTATTAGTATCCATCTTTGGCAGCAAAATCACCGTCAACTTCTAGTTGTTGCTTTATGTTTCGGGATTGTTCCTTTTTTAATGATGGTTATGGTAGATGTAGTATCAGGTAAATTTACTGTTGGTTTTGGTTGGGGACGGTCATTGATTTTCATTTTACCTGGGTGTCTACTATTGTTAACTATTTGGAGCGAAAAAGCAGCAGGACAATGGAAAGCTATAACAGCTTTAACCCTATTATTATTTTATTTAACAGTTAACATCACAGATTTTTCATGGCGTTCTCGCTGGATGTTTCACCGAATAGCAGACATAATTGAGCAAGAAACAGCCGAACCTACTTTGGTTGCCATGAATTCTAATGCTTGGGGTCATGTGTTGCGCTTGGCTTATTATCTACCCTCAGAATCTTCAGTAATGCTACTGGCACAAAACTCTGCTAAATTAGCCGATGCCCTCGATCGAACCCTGACTACATCATCACCACCATATCAGTATATCCTTTGGTTAGATAGCGATCGACCAGTGTGGGGTTCTCCAGCAACCGAAATGGAAAAAAAACAAGTAGAACAAACTTTAGTTCCACAATTTAAGTTAATCGAGAAAGAAAGACTAGTAGGTACTTGGGAGTTAGATAACTTTACTGCCAGCCTCTATCAACGTCGTCTACCAAATTCTTAAGTAAATATACTTTTATACTTTATCTCTATGAATTCCTACTCAGAACTTTTACCCATTCCTACTGGTGGATTAGAAATTGCTGACTCGCCATCGGTAACTATGGGAATAACAGAAACTCCACTCAAGTTTTCTTTAATTATTCCCTCTTATAACGAAGGTGGAAATATTCAAGAAATCGTTAAAATTTTGAGTGGATTATTAGATAGTCAGATTCCAGGAGAATATGAGTTAATTGTAGTTGACGATGATAGTCCCGATCGAACTTGGAAAATAGCCCAAGAGTTAACCCCCCAATATCCTCAACTCAAAGTAATGCGCCGTCAAAAAGAAAAAGGCTTATCTACTGCGGTAATTCGGGGTTGGCAAGTAGCAAGAGGAGAAGTACTAGGAGTAATTGACGCTGACTTACAACATCCCCCAGAAGTATTGTTAAAACTGTGGCAAGAAATCGAGAAGGGGGCAGATTTAGCTGTTGGTAGCCGTCACGTTGAAGGTGGTGGTGTAAGTGAATGGAGTATTATTCGCCGTTTTCTCTCCCGTGGCGCGCAGATGCTAGGATTAATCATCTTACCAGAAGTAATTGGTCGTCTTAGCGATCCCATGAGTGGCTACTTTATGGTACGTCGCGATGCCATTATTGGTAAATCCCTGAGTCCAGTAGGTTATAAAATTTTGATTGAAGTGACTGGTAGGGGTAATATTCGCTGGATAGGTGAAGTAGGTTATGTATTCCGAGAACGCCAAACAGGAGAAAGTAAAGTTACCTGGAAGCAGTATATTGAGTATATTCAACATTTGCTGAGGTTGCGTTTTTCTCTCTGGCCCATTAAAAGATTTATCCGCTTTGGGATAGTTGGGTTTAGCGGTGTCTTTGTAGATTTGGGTATATTTTATGTATTAAGAACTTTACTCGGATTGGGTTTAACTCGCAGTGCAATTTTATCGTCAGAAGTAGCAATTATCAATAACTTTCTCTGGAACGATCTCTGGACTTTCGGCGATATATCCAGCCAACAAAAAGGATGGCGTAAAAGAATTAAAAGACTATTGAAGTTTAATGTAGTCTGTCTTTCTGGATTGATTTTAAACGTATTGCTAGTTAATTTATTATTTAATGTCTTGGGCATGAATGAATATCTTGCCAAATTAATGGCGATCGCAGCCGTTACTTTTTGGAACTTCTGGTTTAATCTAAAATTAAGCTGGCGAGTGACCGATGCAGGCAAATAAGGAGTGTAGGAGTTTAGAAGTTTAGATTACTTGCTAATTGCTAATTGCTACTCTTTACTTGAAAAGTCCTTGACGATCGTATCCATATAGTTTGACTCACTTTTGGCAGAATATTGTTGTTTTTGAGTATCACAATAATTAATAAAACCAGTAGTTTCTGAACTGTAAGTGATGAAATTATAAGTTATTTTAATGCTCTTACCCAAACTAATAATATCCCCAGAATCAAGTCGATGAAGGGTTTTTTTCTGTCCATGAATAAATATCCCATTGCGACTTCTTTGGCGTTTACCTTTGCCATCAATAATCCAATAAGAATAGTCAACTTGCCCAAATTTTCCCGTGTATCTCATCCAAGCTATGGTTGCATGATGACGAGAAATTAGCTTATCGGAAACTACCAAAGAATTACTAGGATGACGACCAATAGAAAAAACCGAGGTATTGAGAGATACTGCCCTTCTAGAATCTGGTGATTCGACAATCAATATATGTCTTCCTTCCAATAAATTTGTTTTATTAAAGTTAACGAGAGTCAGCTTGGATTTCTCAGCAGTCATTATTTTGAGTTGATACTTTATCCCAATATATTAGTGAATCAAATTACCAGACTAAATGGCATCCGTGAAATTAGGGAATTAGGTTCTAAATACAATTAATTAGGTAGTAAAGGTTGTGCATAAGCAGAGAAGCCAGCATTCTGAAGAGAAAGAACTGTTGCTCGATCGTCTTGTACCCAAAATTTTTGTCCAAAACGAATAAATTGACGCTGCTTTCCTCGACCGATCGCCGCAACTACTGGCATTTTAGCTTTATTTCTTTCGCCAGACTGTTCTTGTAAAATTACTTTAAGACTATTTTGCAATCTGCTATCTAATGCTTGTTCGGGAGTTATTTCTAACATAATCATTTTAACTTGTTCGATCGTTTCTGCATCTTCAACAATAATTTGCAGTTGTTCTTCTCTCCGTTCGACTTTACCCCAAATAATTAAACGAGCATTTTCTATAATTAGTTTTTCAATCTTGTCATAAGCGCTAGCAAAAATTATTCCTTCTGCTTCTCCCGTAATATCTTCCATCTGAATAAATGCCATCGGTTTGCCATTTTTATCAATAATTTTTTTGATAGCAGTCAACATAACCACTGCACTAATTTTTTTCTTTGATTTTTGTTCGGATAGCTGACTTAAACTAATAGGAGATAAAATTTGTGTTGCTTGCCGAACAGATTTAAGGGGGTGTTCGGAAACATAAAAACCCAAGTTTTCTTTTTCTAGCTTTAGCTTTTCTTGTAAGGGGAAATCTGCCACTGATGGGCTACTAGGTGCTGGTTCAAAAACTTCATTACCATCGTTACTAAAGTTACTATTGTCGATCAGGTCAAACAAATTCATCTGACCACTTTCTTTCTCTTTAGTGCGGTTTTGCGCCCAAGGAATAATCAAATCGAGATTGTTGAGTAGCTGTCGGCGATTATTTTGAAGACTATCGAAAGCACCACAATAAATTAAGGTTTCTAATGTACGACGATTAACTACTCGTAAGTCTACTCGTTCACAAAAATCTGCTAGAGAGGTAAATTTTTCTCCAGCTTCTTTTCTAGCTTGTAGAATATTTTCGATCGCGCCTTGCCCTAAATTTTTTACTGCCGACAAACCAAACAAGATTTTATTTTTTTGTGGTGTAAAATCTTCCTGAGAACGATTGATATCGGGTGCTTCTACTTCAATGCCCATTCTTTGGCAATTTTCCCGATATTTTTCGACTTTATCTTGGATGCCACTACTAGCAGTCAGTAAGGCACTCATATACTCTACAGGATAGTTGGCTTTAAGATATGCCGTCTGATAGGTAACATAGGCATAAGCTGTAGAGTGAGATTTATTAAAACAGTTGGAAGCAACTAACCCATTAGCTAGCAAAAAATTATGCTCTTTAACTACGCCGATATCGTAAACTGGCTGTTTACCTAAAGATTTGCGACTGAGTATTTTAACCATACGTGAGTTCGGAATTCGGAGTTGTCATTTTATTCGCTAAGAACGCGATCGATTATTTCTCTTCTTTTAATTTAAAAGCTTCTTGGGCATTAATTCCCTCTCCCTGAAATCCAAGATACCAAAGAGAAGCTGCTGCTTCAGCGCGAGTAACTGGTTTTTTGGGTTGAAACAAAGTAGTGTAACCAAATACTCGACGAACATTTGCTTGTTCGCCATTTTGAAAATCGGCAAATAATGCTTTTAATGCTTCTGGATTAATATTACTAGCATCTTGAAATCCCCAACTATCAGCGATCGATTCAATCGAAGCAGGAGGTAAAGCTTTACGTAAATCGAGAGGAACTTTCCAACTGATTAAATTTTCTCTAGTTAAGGGTGCATCGGGCTGAAACAATAATTTGCTTCCATCATTCATTAATATAGAGGGAATTAATCCAGCTTCTGCTAATCCTTGAATTACCTTATAATCGGGGTCATTAATGCCAATATCTTTAAAAGCTGGTTGGTCTGATTTGGTCGCTAAATGAATTTTGTTTCCGGAAGAACTAGCATAAAAGTGATTATTAATATCTACCAACCAACGAGCATATTCTCTGCGAGTTATTGGTTGATTAGGAGCAAATTTATGTAAATTTATCTTTCCATCTTGCTCGTAAGGAGTTAAGATACCCAACGTTGCTACATCTCTAACATATTGATGTAATTGTTCTGGTGTTTCGTTTAAATCGCTAAACTGAATTGTAGCGATAGAGTCTAAATTGGATTCAGATTCTACTATTTCTTCTGTGAACTCAACATTATTGTCAATAGGTTGATATTCAATAGTAAACTCGGTATTGACTGAATTATTTTCTGGCTCTGTAGATAATTGGTATAAAAATAGAACAATTTCTAAATTATCTTTAATAGCAATTAAAGTATTTTCTTCAGGATAGTCCGACTCAGGTGTCTGAGTGATATCCCATTGATTTTCCAGAAATTTTTGTTGATAAAAATTAGTTATTTGTTCGAGATTATCGGGCGACTGCCATGTAGTTTTGCCTTGATCTCCAGTAGTTCCTGTTTCAATTTCTAGTAATTTTGCTTGAGGATAAATGGGAATGTTGTCGGGAAAGTTTTCTGGTACATTGATGCTGTTTATTTCTTCAGTTAATTCTCGATCGGTAGTCCGATCTCTATTACTAGTAGGTTCGGCTTTTTGAGGTTTAGAAGTATTATCTTGAGCAATTCGAGCGTCAGTTTCTGTTTGTTCTTGTGATTTTTGTAATTGGGGGTCTGGTCCTAAGAAATTCTCTAGGGTTTTTCCTTCAGTACAAGCTGTTAAAGCAGCTAGTAACGAAGCTGAAATAGTCCAATAAATCAAAAATTTGCTATATTTTTGAAACACAATTAGTTACCAAAAATGATATTATTAAACAATAGTGAAAGTTTATGTTATAAATAACAAATATTTGGTGTAGAATATCTAACCTACATACAATTTATTGATTTACGGATTTTAAAGATAGAGTGCAATTAGGTATTCTCTATGGAATTAGCGTTGGTACCGGGGATCCTGAATTAATTACTCTTAAAGGATTGCGTTATCTACAACAATGTCCTATTGTAGCTTTTCCTGCCGGGTTAGGCGAGCGACCGGGAATCGCACAACAAATTATTACTGATTGGCTAAAACCACAACAAACTACTTTAGCTCTAAATTTTCCTTATGTTCAAAACGAATCAACTTTAGTTTCTGCCTGGCAACAAGCAGCACGACAAGTTTGGCAACATCTTCGGCAAGGAAAAAATGTTGCTTTTGCTTGTGAAGGGGATGTTAGCTTTTACAGTACTTTTACCTATTTAGCCCAAACCTTACAAGATTTACATCCAGAGGCAGTAGTTAAAACAGTCCCCGGAGTCTGTTCTCCCATGGCAGTGGCTTCTGCACTGCAAATTCCTCTAACTATCCGTTCTCAACGTTTGGCTATTTTACCTGCTATCTATACTATAGATGAACTAGAAACTGTTTTAGATTGGGCAGAGGTAGTTATTTTACTAAAAGTTAATTCTGTCTATGAACGAGTTTGGCAAGTCTTGCACCAGCGTAATTTGCTCGATCGTAGTTGGATTGTCGAAAAAGCAACTTTTCCCGAACAAAAAATATATCGTAATTTAGCTAAATATCCTCAATTACAATTATCTTACTTTTCTTTATTATTAATACAGGCTCATCATACTTAATTAGATTTTCCTTAATATTTATTAATAAATAATATTGCGAAATATTGAGAGTCGAACAATCGTTTTCCTCAAAATTGTCAGAACGTGATAGTGTGGTTTCGTGCTATTTAAACGTTATCAAATCGAGTTAAAGAGGTTAAGTTTTGAATTCTCAGTTTAAAACCAGCGATCGAAATTTATTTCGCGAAGACATTAGTGAATATGTAGCACAGCTTCAACTACATATGGCGTTGCAAGCTCGTAACTTAGTACCAACTCTAACCAAAGTTAGCGATCCCAGAGAGCAAATGCTACAAGAAACTCAGGCAGCGATCGAAAAGCTAGTTTCTCGTCAGAGTGGTTAAGACTGATGAGTGAGGAGTTTCCCCCTTACAAGGGTAGACTTTTTACATTTGACGGTATGGGGTGACACGGAGACGCGGGGACAGGGAGATGGGGAGATTTTTTTAGTCATTTTTAGTATATTATGAGACAATTATTCGCTCTTTTTGTACTGAATGAAAGTGTTTACTCATCTCTTTGTTAAAAACGTTAAAAACCTACCCTTGTGAGAAGGAAGACCTTCGGTAGCTGTCTTTGGCTAACTGAGTTGTCATTCTTAAAAAAGATATTAGAATGTTGGATGATGCTTCTATTTCCCATTGTTTAATTTATAAATGTTAATCATATTCTCATTACACGAAAAATAAAAAATAATCGTGTTAGATGAAAACAGAGTACGATAAAACAGGCAAAGGAAAAATAATCATGGTAGACGATCTACCAGAAAATTTACGTACCTTATCCCATTTATTAAAGAATCAAGGTTATCAGGTAATTTGCGTTTCTAACGGAGAAATGGCTCTTGAGATGATCCAAACAGAGTTACCCGATTTAGTTGTACTGGATATCATGCTTCCTGTTATAGATGGTTATAAAGTATGCCAAATTGTCAAAGCTAATCCAAATACTAGTCATATTCCTGTTATTTTTTTAAGCGGTTTAGATTCAGAATGTGATAAGCTTCAAGCTTTTAAAGCAGGTGCGATCGATTATATTACCAAGCCTTTTTTTATAGAAGAAGTAATTGTTCGCATTGAAACTCAATTAGCTTGCTTTCAAAAACAAAGAAAATTAGAAAAAATTATTGAAGAACAAGTTAGGGAACGTTTATTAGCAGAAGAAAAACTCAATCAATCTCGCGCTCTTTTATCTAGTGTATTAAATAGTTCTGCCGATGGAGTAGCAGCTTTTGAATCCATCCGCGACTCTCAAGGACAAATTGTTGATTTCCGTTGGCTAGTAGTTAATCCTGTAGCAGCTATGACGGTAGGGAAAACTAGTAGCAGTTTGCTCGATCGAGCTTTGTACGAAAATCAACCAGGGTATATATTTGATGGACTATTCGATCTATTTTTACAAGTAGTAGAAAACTGTATTGTCGTAGAGAAAGAACATTTTTGCGATTCCGGACAATTTCAGGCTTGGTTTCATGTTGTTGCTGTCAAACTGGGAGATGGTTTTGCAATGACTTTTCGGGATATTACCGAACGCAAACAGATGGAACTGGCTTTGAGAAAAGCCAATCAAGAACTAAAACATCAAGCTAATGTAGATAGCCTGACTCAAATTGGCAATCGTCGTTATTTTGATGAATATCTCGCTCAAGAATGGGCGAGGTGCGCTCGCGAACATCAATATTTAGCGATTATTTTATGTGACGTAGATTATTTTAAAGCCTACAACGATACCTATGGACATCAAGCAGGAGATGAATGTCTGACTAGAGTAGCTCAAGGAATAAAGCAAGTAATTAAACGGCCAGCAGATTTAGTATTTCGCTATGGTGGTGAAGAATTTGCTTTAATTTTGCCGAATACAGCAGAGAAAGGAGCTTTAGCAATAGCTGAATCCGTAAGGCAACAAATCAAACTATTAAAGATTCCTCACGATACATCAACAGTGAGTAATTATGTTACTTTGAGTTTGGGCGTTGCTTGTATTATTCCCGATTCTTCTCACCCTACATCTTTAATCGTCAATGCCGATCGCGCTTTGTATAAAGCAAAATCTTTAGGACGCGATCGAGTTGTCTATGCAGGAGTCGAGCTGCCCTTGTCTTAACTAAGGATTAACTCTTGAGAAGGGGAAGCTCGCCAGAGTTGTTCTAATCTACTAGCTGGCATAGTTAAATATAAAATATCTTGAGGCTGGAGACTACTTTCTAATAACTCCCAACCATGAACGGTTTGACCTTTTCTTTCTAGATATAAAGGGACAAAGTCTGCTTCGATGGCTGCTTGCTGGATTTGTTGACCGCAAAAAGGATGTCTGGGAGTAATCATAGTGCCTAATGCTACCCACAATAAATCCCCTGTCAAGCCATTACCCAAAATTCTGCCTCCCAAAGCAGCAGCAGCAAAAGAATCTGTAGCCAGTTCTATAGGGGATAGAACATTATCAAATTCAAATACTTCTTGCATAGATTGAGCGAGTTGGGGGTCGTAACTGCGGAGGATAGTAGTTAGGTAGGGAGAAACGGCTTTGGCAGTTAAAGCTATTTCTAAATTAGTCATGTCATTACTGGTGACAGCAATCAAACTTTCTGCTCGTTCGATGTTAACTGTTTGCAAGGTTGCTGCTAGACTTGCTTCTTCTATAACTACAGGAACGCCTAGAGAACGGGTACTATGCAAAAAACGATTGTTAGGATCGGATTCGATTACCACAACTTCATGCCCTTGACTATGGAGTTGCCGAACAATAGCAAAACCCATTCCTCCTAGTCCACAGACAATATGATGATTACGAGTAGGTACTCTGGCTGCATCCCAAGCCTGTTTTAAGCGACTACCCAAGATAAAATCGTTAATCAGAGCATAGCAAATACCAATTACTCCTGCCCCCACGATCATCATAACGGCAGTAAAGACTTTAATGGAATCGGGAGCTTGTTCGGCGACTTGTTCCTGTCCTCCTGCACCAGTAATCATCCCCACGGAAAAATAGAGTGCATCGACGATGGAAGTATTAAAATTAACACTTACATAAGTGAGGGTGGCAAAAAAAATGGTAATCAATAAAGATAGAGTTACCAGGGTGACGGGACGAGCGTGACGTTGATATTGGGGTAGATTAGTCACTGCTTTGACTAGTTTTCGCCACCAGGAATGGCGTTTCAGCTTTACTGTTGGTTTTGTGCCAATAATTAAGCGATCGCCTACATTTAATCTTTGTTTGTTGAGTATGGCTGAAATTAAATCTATTTCCCCTTTGGCTGGTAAATAGTAAATTAGCATCCTCGAAGGATTAGACCATAATTCCTGTAATCGTTTACCCAACCAGGGATGATCTTGGGTAATTATTTCTTCGTGGGTAGGCCAAATTCGGTCAAATAAGCGCAATTGTCCGATCGCTCTATTGCCTAAAGCTGCAAAAGAAAAAATTGGTGCAGATAAGTCAGCAACACTAATAGTAACGTGATCGCTCAGAGTTTGATCGAGACGTTCTCCTAGAGTTTGATTCAGTAAACGATTAATAATGCGGATACTAGGGTTGATTTTTTTGGCTTGAGTTAAAACAGCCAAATTAAGAACATCATCATTGCTAGCTAACACTAGAGTATGGGCTTTCCTAATTCCAGCCTCAATCAAAGTAGTTACTATTTTCGGATCGCCAATAATAATTTTTTCATTTGGTTGTATTGTTATGGAGCGATCGCTAATGCCAACTACTTCTGCTCCTTGCTTCCTTAAGAGACTATAAATCTTGTATCCAGTACGACCTAAACCGCAAACTATTATTCGTGGTTTCATAAATATTATAGGTGAGACAAACTTACTTTTTGCCTTGTGCTTTGCTCTTTTCTAATTTTTACTTGTTTGTCCAAAAGATATTGTAACCAAAAACACTGGCTGGTCAATTGCTACCCAATTTTTACTTTTTGGCTTTATTCCCACAAGAAATAGTTATATCATAGATAAATAACTATGATATATTATTGGCAATAGATATTTTATTATATTACTAGTCAAAACAATTTTAATCTAGGATGGGAAATTTATCTCTCCAGAAATAAAATTGCCTGACTTAGCTTCAAGATAAAATTAAAAGGTAATCTAGATATGGAAATAAACAGCTTTTCTCTGTGGTTGATGCTCTCGTTAAATGCTTTAGTTTGTATTCTTCTGCCTTCAGTCTTAGCTTTAGATTGGTCAAATCTTTTTGGACATCGTTCGTAAAAATATTAATCTTATTTTTATTAACCCTATCTTTTAATCTGGCAATTGTAGTGTCGGCTGAAGCATCTACCTGTCGCCAGTTAGATAATCATTCAATTTGTATCGTGAGTATTAAACGCAGCGCAAAGTACTACTGGGAGTACCGCGCTGCTATTAGTGTAGATGGGCAAAAAAAGCCCGTAGAAATTTATAACTGTCGAGATCGCCTCAAAATAAATTACCATAAGACTGTTGTCCCGTTTGCCACTAATGGTGTGGGAGAGCTTATCTGTAGTTTATATACTAAATAAAATAAAAATAGATTGAAATAAATAAAGCAAGTCTTTAATTTGCCATTTATAAAATCAATTAATTATTTAGTCGTAGAGAAAAAAACCATGGATTTAATACAACTCCAGAATTTACTGGATAATACTTCCTTCTGCATTTTATTCCTCACCATGCTGGTCTACTGGGTAGGGGCAGCCTTTCCAGAGATACCCTATCTATCTATATTGGGGACAACTGGAATGGTAATTGCTAACCTTTGTATTGCCACTTTACTGGGTTCTCGTTGGTTAGAGGCTGGTTATTTTCCTCTGAGTAATTTATATGAATCTCTATTTTTCTTAACCTGGGGAATTACTACTATCCATTTGATTGCCGAAAGAATGAGTCGCAGTCGTTTAGTTGGGGTGGCAACTAGTCCTGTGGCTATGGGGATAACTGCTTTTGCTGCTTTATCTTTACCTGCTGAGATGCAAACTTCTGCACCCCTGGTACCCGCGCTCAAATCCAATTGGTTGATGATGCATGTTAGTGTAATGATGCTAAGTTACGCCACTTTGATGGTAGGTTCAGTTATCGCGATCGCCTTTTTAGTAGTTACTCGCGGTCAAAAAGTAGAGTTAAAAGGTAGTGCTGTCGGTACTGGTAGCTATCGTCATCAAATTAAAAAATTATCACTTCAAGAGCCAGAAAGTGATGCTACCTCTAATTTAGCTACAGTTAAAGGTAATGGTAGTATCGCAGTTTTAGATTTACCCAAGACAGAAACAGAAGCATCCAAACAAACTTTATCCCTAGAACGTCTTACACTGGCGGATACTCTCGATAATATTAGTTATCGGGTTATTGGTTTGGGATTTCCTTTACTAACTATTGGCATTATTGCTGGCGGAGTATGGGCAAATGAGGCTTGGGGTTCCTATTGGAGTTGGGATCCCAAAGAAACTTGGGCATTTATTACTTGGCTCGTTTTTGCTGCTTATCTTCATGCGCGGATCACTCGTGGTTGGCAGGGAAGAAAACCTGCAATACTTGCTGCTGCGGGATTTGTGGTAGTTTGGGTATGTTATTTGGGTGTCAACCTTTTGGGTAAGGGACTGCATTCTTATGGTTGGTTTTTCTAGAGAAATAATTTTGCTCTCTTAATCTTTAATCCCCAATCTCAATTATTTGTCTTTTCCTCCTCTTTAGTTGATTTCTGTGTACCTTTAGCTTTAGAATGTAATCTTCCTATCTTGAGATACGATCGGCCCACGAGTTCTAGGAACATGAAACAACTAAAAGGAAGAGATTTATTAGGAATAGCAGATCTAAGTCCAGCGGAAATAAAAGGTCTATTACAGCTAGCCAAACAACTTAAAACTGGGCAGCTTACTTGTCATACTAATAAAACCTTAGGACTGCTCTTTTATAAGGCATCTACCCGTACGCGGGTATCTTTTAGTGTGGCGATGTACCAGTTGGGAGGTCAAGTAATCGATCTTAACCCCAGTGTGACTCAAGTAGGTAGGGGAGAACCAATTGAAGATACAGCTAGAGTATTAGACCGTTACCTCGATATTTTAGCGATTCGGACTTTTAAACCAGAAGATTTGCAAACTTTTACTGAATACGCCCAAATTCCCATCATTAATGCTCTCACCGATCTAGAACATCCCTGTCAGATTTTGGCCGATCTCTTAACTATTGAAGAATGTTTTGGTTCTTTAGCCGGTAAAACCCTAACTTATGTGGGTGATGGTAACAATGTAGCTCATTCTCTCTTGTTAGGTTGTGCTTTGATGGAAATGAATATACGCATAGCCACCCCCCCTGACTATCAACCAGACAACAGTATAGTCCAGCAAGCCAAAGAAATAGCCCAAGATAGTGCAGAAATTGTAATTACTAATGATGCGATCGCAGCCGTAAAAGGAGCAGAAGTAGTATATACTGATGTGTGGGCAAGTATGGGACAAGAAGATTTAGCATCTACCAGAATTCCTATTTTCCAACCCTATCAGGTTAATCAAAAATTATTAAGCCATGCAGATAAAGACGCGATCGTCTTGCACTGTTTACCTGCTCATCGAGGGGAAGAAATTACAGCACAAGTAATCGAAGGAAAACAATCGAGAGTCTGGGATCAAGCAGAGAATAGAATGCACGCACAAAAAGCCTTACTCGCTGCTTTACTTGGCTGTATCGAATAATTTTTTAGAATTATCGCTTCAGCCAAGCTTGAGTTTTTTGCTATAACTTTTGAGGTGTCAACTGTGTGTGAAGAATGGGAAAAAGCAATAGACGATCGCATCGCTGTGCTTTACGGCTTTTAGGAAATTTACTATCCCGATTTAGTAGTTACTTGTAATCCTCAAGATCGGAAACGTTACTTTTTAACTTCTCCTTGTCTGGTCATTGAAATACTATCACCTAGTACACAAACTACGGATAGACGAGAGAAAAGAATTAATTACCAAACTTTAGAAAGCTTACAAGAATATGTTTTGGTTTCTCAAGATGAGATGAAAGATAAATAAATTTAAGTAACTAGCGGTTTATTCTCAAAAATAAACTTTGTTATCTGTTATGTGTTGTAATTACCGAGCAAAATGATATTATTAGTAAAATTACCGAGATGAGATCGGTAATTCTACTTTTTTTCTTATTTACACATAGGTTATCGAGCTAATTAACTTATTGTAAATATTTATAGAAATATCTGTCTTAGTATGCTAGCCGAACTAACCCAAAAAAGTGCCAGAGTTTTACCATGTCTGATTTTATCTATTTGCACAATAGGCATAATTAAATTACAAAGCCAACATTATCACAACTCAACTAAGCAAAGCCAAATAAGTAACTCTTTACAAGAAGAATCTAGCCACAAAAGAACGATCGATCTACAAAAACTAATACCTTCTTTAGGCTTTGATAATTTAAGAGCAGACTATCTTTACTTAAACTATGTTCAATATCTGGGGAATAAAGAGGCTAGAGAGCATACAGGTTACTCTTTAATACCCGATTATTTTGAAACTATTATTAATTACGATCCCCACTTTAGCGAAGCTTATCTGACTCTTTCTACTGCTAACTCTCTTTATGCTGGCAAACCAGAGAAAACCATTGCTTTGATGGATAGAGTTTTAGAGTCAATTTCTCCAGAACTTTTGCCTGAAGTTTCTTTTCTCTGGACTTATAAAGGTTTAGATGAATTATTGTATTTAGGCGATACTCAAGCAGCCAGAAAATCTTATCTAACAGCAGCACAATGGGCTCTTCAACGTGGAGATAAAGCAGGGGTGCAAATTGCTCGAAGAAATCTAAGTACAGCCAAATTTCTAGCTAAAAATCCCGATACGCGGGAAGCTCAACTTGCTGCTTGGTCAATGATTTTACCCAATATTAAAGATGAGCAAAGTCGTCAAGTAGTTGTAGATAAAATTCAAGCTTTAAAGTCTGAGTTGGCCGTGGTAAATCAAAAAAACAAAACAAATTAATATACTATAGACGATCGCAATAATCTAGTTCGGAAAAAGTAATAGTAAAGCAAGTACCATTATTTGTAGATATTTTCATTTCGCCTTCAATTTGTCTAGTTAAAATACGAACTAGCTTTAAACCCAAAGAGTCAGCATTGATAAAATCAAAATCTTCGGGAAATCCCACACCATCATCTTTAACTTGGAGAATAATTTGAGAATTTTCATCTCTTTGTAAGCCGAGCCAAATATTTCCACTTTGACGATCGCGGAAAGCGTGTTCGAGAGCGTTAGCAGCTAATTCATTAATAATCAAGCCACAGGAATGAGCCGTTTCTATATTGACGTAAATTGTATCTGTATCTAGCAAAAAGTTAATACCTTGTTCGCTGATATCGTAAGAACCTGATAATTTATCAATCAAAGCCACAATATATTGACCTAAATCTAGTTCCTTCAAATTTTGAGAGCGATATAGTTGTTCGTGAACTAATGCCATAGAGTGAAGACGATCTTGACTGTGTTGAAATATAGTCGCAATTTCTGGGTCTTCAACACAATTCGCCTGAAGTTCAAACATACTAGAAACAACCAGTAAATTATTTTTGACTCGATGATAAATTTCTTTAAGTAATATTTCTTTTTCTTGGAGAGAATTTCTTAATTTATTTTCTGCTTGTTTGCGTTCGCCAATTTCTTGTTGTAAGAGCTGATTACTTTGTTTTAACTCTACAGTCCGCTGCTCTACTCGTTTTTCTAGTTCTTCGTTAAGTTGATGGAGAGCTTTTTCGGCAGTAAGGCGGTCGCGAACTTCGTTTTGTAATCGAACGTTAATCGTGTACAATCTCGTTTCTACAATTTTGCGCTGCTCTATTTCTAGGGTCAGTAGTTCGTTTTGTCTGGCTAAAGTTTGAGTCATAAAGCGCAGTTGTAAATGGAGTTTGATTCTGGCTAGTACCTCCTCTGGCTGAATTGGTTTAGTCACATAGTCTACTGCTCCCACTTCAAATCCTTTAACTTTATCGTCTGTACTAGATAAAGCAGTCATAAAAATTACGGGGATATCTTTAGTTGCGGGTTCTTTTTTGAGCCGACGGCAAGTCTCATAACCATCAATACCAGGCATTAAGATATCAAGTAAAATAATTCCCGGCTGAGCATATTTAGCTCGTTTTAAACTGCTTTCTCCATCTTGAGACACTAAAATATTTAAACCAGACTCTTCTAGGTAATCGACAATGACGGCTAAATTAGTGGGATTATCGTCAACAATCAAAATATTGTGCTCCTTAAAATCGAATTGAAAATTAAACCCGTTGGAACTGAAAGAACCCATGATTTTTGTTACTCCTGAGTGAGATATTGCTCGACTAAATTAACGATCGCTTTTTCTTGAAAATCTTGACTTAACTGTTTGAGTCGCTCGGCAAAAGGTTTATATTGGGCATCTAACTCCTCTAGAGAAATCGCCCATTGGCGAATTTTGGTCATACTGCCAAGCATTGCTAACTCATATAGCACCTTCAAATCTTCAACAGGTGGCGGAATAACATCTACTGTCTCAGGCTCACTGATGGCTGGTGTTTCCTTGGCGATCTCTGTTGGCTGTTCGTAAATCCATTCCAGTTGTAAATATTTTTGTAACAAAGCTAATAACTTTTGTTCTTCAATTGGTTTGGATAAAAAGGCATTACAGTCAGCAATCTGACTTTGTTGGCAGTTTTTGTCCAACAGACTTGAAGAGATGGCAATAATCGGCATATTTTTAAAGTGAGGAATTTGGCGTAATTCTTTAACCGCTTCAAAGCCTGTTTTAATAGGCATCACTAAATCTGTCAAAATCAAATCTGGGAGTATTTTTTGAGCTAGTTCGACTTCTTGTTGACCATTTTCGGCGGTGAAAACTGCAAAACCTAAAGGTTCAAGTATATCTAGCAGTAGCAAACGGTTTTCCAGTTTATCGTCTACTACTAAAAGTTGGCGTTGTTTGCCCTTATAACCGATGATGGGATTGATTTCTTGGCGTTTTTTGATGGCAGCAGTTTTTGATAAAGGCAGAGTAATATCGAACCAGAAAATTGAACCCATGCCCAATGAACTGGTGACTTGTAACTCACTATTCATGGAACGTAACAACTGTTGAGCGATGGTTAATCCCAAACCCGTTCCAGTAGATTTATCGTGAAGATCTCCAAGCTGTTCAAAAGGTTGAAAAATGTGAGTTAACTGTTCGTGGTCTATTCCCACACCAGTGTCAATTACCTCAAAACGCAGAGTAGTGTAATCCTGCAATTTAATCTCATCGCTAGATTGAGTCGGCGAGAATTCACAATAGTCGATTACGACAATCCTGAAACTTATGCGACCGCGCTTGGTAAATTTAATCGCATTATTAAATAACTCAACTAGCACTTGTTTGAGTCTTTGTCGATCTGCTTCAATACCACGAGGTAAGTCACGGGGTATTTCGGCAGTAAAAGTAAGGCCTTTAGCTGTAGCTTGCGATCGTACTAGAGTGGAAATCTCTTCTAAAAAAGTTGCCAAATGAATGGGTGCGGGGTGGAGCTTGACGGCAGTAGTTTCCAGTTGAGCAAATTCCAAGATATCTTCGAGCAGGCTTAACAAATAGCTGCCACTACTTTCAATTGTATTTAAGCTTTTTTGCCAATTAGAAGTTAAAGAAGTCTGGTTATTAGGCACTGCCTTCAAATTTCTTTGTAAAAGTCGAACAGAACCCAGAATTCCATTCAGAGGAGTACGTAATTCATGACTCATATTCGCTAAAAAATGACTTTTAGTTCGACTGGCTACTTCTGCGGTATATCTAGCTGTTGCCAATTCTATTTCTGCCTGTTTGCGCTCGCTAATATCCGTCATCATTGCCAGAGTACCTATCTGCTGAGAGGCACTATCGACAAGAGAACTAAAAGAAACGATCGCCCAGAGTTGAGAACCATCTTGACGGCAAAATTGCAGGTCGTAACTTTTGGTCATACCTGGTGAGAGACTGAAGATTTGATTGGTAAGGTTTTTTCCTCCGTCTCGATCGCTGGTGTCTATAAAGTCAAACATAGACTGGTTTAAAATTTCGTCTCTAGCATAGCCAAGCATCTGCAAAACTCTGGGGTTGACAAAACTAGTTTTACCCTCGGTATTTAAAAGCCAAATACCTTCATTAGCGGTTTCTACAATCTGACGATAGCGTTCTTCACTTTCTCTTAATGCTGCTTCTGCTTCTTGGCGTTGTTTCTCACTCCTAATTGCTTCGATAATGTTGCTACAGGTAGCTAAAAAGGGTTCTAAGTAGTCCACCAAAGCTCGATCGTAACCATTAGGTCGATTAGCAATACCAACCATCCCCAAAAAACGATCTCGGCTATAAAATGGCAATCCTAGAAAAGCATTGAGTGGTGGATGTCCCTCTGGTAAACCACCCCGTCTGGGATCGGTACTGGGATTATTAGCGATAACGGGTTTTCCCGTTACCATGACTGCTCCAAATAGAGTATTGAGATTATAAAATTCCATTCCTTGAGGAGCGTTTTCTGCGTAAAATTTGCGTGTTTCCTCGTTCCAGGCAATATTAGTGATGGCGTGAGTTTTGAGATAGGGTTTGCCCCGCATTTTCATGTAGGCTTCTTCGACATAAGGTTCTCCTCCTTCTGTATAAAAAATTTCCCCAATAAAGCCATATTCACTATCAGTAATCTGTAAGAGATTTTCTAGTAATCCATCAAATAGGATTGCTGGCTCCACATCCTTGATAAATCTCGACTGAGCCAGACTAATACCATGAAGTAAACTATTGCTCTGAAGTAGGGCATTTTCGGCTTGTTTGCGTGCAGTAATATCTATTACCGTGCCTTCATAATAGGTTGTTTGCTGCTGGCGATCGCAAAATAAATGAATATTGAGGGAAATCCAAATTTTGCTGCCATCAGCACGATAAATTTGACACTCAAAATCAGTGATGGCTTGATGTAGCTCTACTGCTGCGGTTAATTCTCGCCAATCTTCTGGATTAACCAAGAGTTGCTGTTCTATATTGTCGAGCTCTGAAATTAATTTTTGAGGAGAATCATAGCCATAAATACTAGCTAAAGCTGGATTCGCATTTATATATTTGCCATCAAGGGTACAGATAAAAATTCCCTCAGCTACATTCTCGAAAATATGACGATATTTCGCTTCTGCTTCTTTTAACTCGCTGGTTCTTTGTTTAACTCGCTCTTCTAGCTGTAGTTCTTTTGTTAGCAATCTCTCTTCAACGGCAATACGTTCTCGAATGTAGCAAGACAAAGTAATAGTAAGTAATATTCCGCCTCCTAAAACTCCCCAAGGATGCCAAGTAGTTTGTTGTAAGATATACGCAGACCCGGGCTGAGTAACAACTAACCATTCCTGCTCCGCCACAGTTAGCTTGTGATGATGATAGATGCCTCGACCATTGGTCTTAGCCTCGATTGCTTCTGAAGTTAAAGATGAATTGGAAGTATAAAATATACGGTCTTCTGGCGGTGCAGACTCGTTAACTAAAACAACATCAATGTCTTTGGATTGAAGATAATGCAAAGCTGCCTTGACCATATCTTCGATAGTAAATACTCCCAAGGCAAAACCTTCCAGATTTTGACGGCGATCGACAACTGAATTAGTTAAGGTATCGTTTTTATAAATTGGCGTAAAAACTAACAAGCCTTTTTGAGGCAGGTCGCTTTTTTGTACTAAGGTAATTGGTGCTGTGGCGATCGTTTTACCCGTGTCTCTGGCTAACTGTAATGCCTGTAACCCACTGGGATTAGAAGCGAGGTCAAAGCCCAAGGCTGCTTCATTTCCCTGGTAGGGTTCGACAAAATAGACAGGAAAATATTCTGGTCTAGATTTAGCTCTAATTAATTGCTGGCGATCGTTTTGTTCGGTAATTTCAAACTGGGTCAATCCATCAAATCTGGCAGCTTGTTCGTAAGCTTCCCTTTCTTCATTGACTACCAGGGGAATCCATTCTAAAGCTTGAATTTCTGGATTAGTTGCTAAATAATTTTGGGTAAATTTCTGAAATTCCTGCCGACTCACCCTTTCCGAGGCATGATAAAAGCTAACGATCGATTCTAGATTTTGGATATTTTTGGCTAAGTTTCTGGCAATTGAAGCAGCAATTTCCGCTCCATCTTGCGCGAATTCTTGGGCAATTTTTTTCTGTTCCAAGTCCCAAACTATGGCAAAAGCGATCGAGGAACAAACAAGACCCGTGGCAAAAGTTAACGTTACCCGATAAGATAACGCTTTTCTGATTCTGCTAATTTTAGATGTAGTCGGTCTTATCATTGAGACTTTTACGTAGGGGTCGGTGAAGAGAAACACCGAGCAGTTGCGGAACTGCGGTTTAATCGACCAGTTCAGGTTGCACTCGGCGGGAAGCCCTGCTCCTTATCCGCAGGATAGGTGTCTGGAGGAGGTCACTTAGTTTATCTTGCCCTTGTTTCATGGCTTTCGCCTTGGAAGGCAGAAGACGTGAGCAGATTGTTCGTAACAATTTGAGAAACGACTATATGTATCTCAATAATTCCCAAATCGAAGGATAAAAATCACAAAAGTTGTTCGAGTAAATGAACGATCGCTTTTTCTTGAAAACCTTGAGCCAATTCTTGGAGTTTGGCAGCAAGAGGAGCGTATTGTTCGTCTAATTCCGCCAAATAAATCGCTCGTTCGCGAATTTTCTTCATACTGCCCAACATGGCTAGCTCATACAGAATTTCCATCTCTTCTGGAGGCGGGGCAA
>JAAUYH010141466.1_pt1 | contig 28407 bp, 30 predicted proteins | sample 7278061 | NCBI WGS metagenome assembly JAAUYH01 (sample SAMN14350203, study PRJNA611818) | marine sediment metagenome | isolation source: surface marine sediment (0.6m) | place: French Polynesia: Moorea | collected 2018-08
CCGCGGAAGCGATCAATGGTAAGATGGCGAAGTTTGATATCATGCGCCAGATGCCGACGCCGAAATTTCCCGGCGGGGCTGCCCTACGCTGGCCGCTTCTGCCACTGGCACTAACCTGGTATGCGTTGCGGGACCGGTTTTAGAAATGGACCGAACGATAGAAATCAACGGCGAGATAACTACTTCAGTCGCCGATATGCTTGCTAGCCAAGACAAATTTGACCAAGTGCATTTGCGGGAATTTGGAGTAATGACTCTCAAGAAAGCAAAACCACTTGAAAGGATAAAATTCGCCAAAAATCTGGAGCTTGGGGCGATGTTACAAGGAATGTGGTCCGAAACCTTGTGAGCTTGAATAATGCCGAAAGAATGGTGGTGTTGTTTTTGAAGCATCCGGGAAACCTGCAGGGCTTCGAAACCAATGATCAGCTAACCAATCTCGTTATCAATGATTTGAAACCCGCTGATTTTCCGGAAATTGCTAAACTTCGTTCGTTGAATACGCTCATAACTCTGATGTGTGAGTTGGACAATCAAACGATACCGGCGCTTCTTGAAATGAATTGTCTCCGGAAACTTGAGCTGGAAGATAGCAATTTTAGTGATGCAGATGCCAAGTGTCTCTCAGTTTCAACTAATATCACGTCTCTGGATGTTGGAGCGACCCAGCTTACAGCAACCGGATTGCAGAGTTTGTTGAAGATGCAACAACTGGAGCATCTCGATATTTGGGGCAATGACATTAGCGAACATGATCTCGAAATGTTGGCTGAATTGCCAAACCTCAAAAGCCTCTCAATTGGCGGTCATCCTGAACAAGATCGGCTTACTGCAGATGGGGTTATCCCGATATTGAAAAGTTTCAATTCACTGGAGAGAATTTGGATGGATGGTATTCCAGTGAATGATGAACAGTATGCGTTTTTGCGTGAAAATTACCAGATAATGGGGCCATTTTAATCAGCCATCAGGTCTCCGCGGTATCCAACAATCAGGCCAACAATTGGCGCAACCATTTCAACATCAAAGTGAAATTTGCCATCCTGCTCCTTTTCAAAACTGTTGCCTTTCGGTAGCAAGAATTTTGGCAAGGGAATTCCAAAAACTGACCAACGCCGCGGGATCAGAGTGAGTCGATCCTCATTAAGAACCAGTGCAAGGGCAACATCAATCAGACCAAAGCGCTCGACCAGAAGATGTTCATTCTTACCCTTTCCCGGAAACTGATAGGACCGGAACTTGGTGTCCGCGAATGTTCGTGTCCATCTTTCACCTTTTTGATCCGGCGCAAATTCAACACTGACCGGAACCCGGTTTGCTTGCTTTGGAAATGAAAATAAGCGCGCTATGAGATTGGCCAACAGGCCGTTCCCGCGACGAACTTCTGCGTGACCGGACCATGTTCGTTCTGATGTGCCATCATGCAGTTTCTGAACCGCTGGTGGGAGTTCTTCGAATGCAGAACCCAAAACGTTTCGATAGAGGCATTTGCTACTATCACTGTCATCTCTGAAGCCAGTATAGATAGTGCGTTTCTCAAAAAGGGTATTGTAGTCCTCCAATGTCAGGACATCCGTTGCTGGTCTTGCGCCGCTTTTAGGGCGCTGGCCGTTGAGCATTTTTCGAACAATTGCTTCAACTGCCATGGACGGAATGTACGGACCATCGTCACTTTCAGCCAAGAGGTGCCAGGATTTTGTAACCTGCTTTCCGTCGCGTTCGCCTGTGGCCTCAACAAACATCCCGCCTCTGTGTTCGCCAAACTTCATCAGATTGAGGACCTTGTAAAACAATGGAGATAGTGGAGCGAGATTTGGCAGGTTCAGCCAGTTTCTCGTTTTGGCGAGCAGGATCAGGGATCGATGCAGAAATTCAGGTACTGGTCCGGCACCCATCCAGATATCACGAAGGGTAGCATTTTCCTTTGGTAGGACTTGCAGGTCGGGTACGTCCACCAGCGAGAAAAGAATGTTCCGAAGAGGCATGCGTCCGGGTGGCGAGATTGTGTATCGCATGGTTTCAGCGAGACCTGGTGCCTGCGTGTGTTTGCCATCACGCAGCAGTTTGACGGGGCTTCCCGCATAACCAACGACCGCGCGCATGACATTCAATCCGATTCCGGCGTAAGGAGACGGTGCAATGCCAGCTTTGACACCGGTTAGTTCCATGTCCGCAGCAATTACCTTTAGAACTGCTGTGGTCAAAACCGGGAAGCTGCTCACACCTGAAAGGACAAATACATTCTTGTCGCGAGCTTTGTCATTGAACCTCGCGACTTCAAACACGAAATCAGCTCCATCGGCAAAATCCATGTAGTCAATGCCAGCGTCTATGCATGCTTCAATGACTGTGTGGGGGTTCTTGCCATAGTTCTGAAACGGACCCGATGCATCAACCACCAGATCCGGCTTGATGTCATCGAGGGCTGAGGCAATTTCAATGCGATCAAGCCGGTATGGCTTGACCTGCGATTGACCCTTGTAACTGGAACAATACGCGTCTGCCTTGTCAAAGCTGCGTCCGCATACATAAATCTCCAGTGCGTCCAAATCTGACAGGAGTTCAATCAGCCTGCCACCAAAAACCCCGTAGCCACCTAGAACCAGTATTTTCAACTCAACAACCTTTCGCGTACGTCTGGATCGGGCAGGGAACAGAGGTCAGCCTTGCCGAACAACCTATATCGGTTCATAGCGACCTTTCTGTACAGATAGTCTTGGATGAATGAGGGCAGAATTCGCAGGATACTCAAGAGGTTCCAGACGCCACCGAGGCGCGCGCCAACCTTTATGAGTGCATCAAGTGATGTGTAAGCAACGCCGTCGGTGATATACAGCCAGGAAGTCGGGTCATTCGGGTCCATCTCGTAGTGCTGCATGAGTGCGTTGCCGAGATCGGATTGTAATGGAATGATCTTGAATTCTTTCGCCGTATCGTTCTTGGCAATCCATTTTGCACCGCGTGCACAAAGGGCACAATGAGCATCCATGACGGTAACTGGACCGCTGTCGTCAAAGACAGGAACATTCGGATCCGACTTGTATGAATAGGGAGCACGAAGAGTTTCCATGCTGTCGATGTAAGGATTGCCATGGGCCGTTCAAGCAACAAAGTATCTCACTGACAAACATGGTTATTAATAACGGAATTCAGTATCTGAAAGTAACTCGCTTGGCTGAAAACTTGACGCATTGCATGCGCCCAACTAGCCTTCCGGGACATTTAAGATCATCGATGAGTTGGAGGGCGTCGTGGAATCTGGATTTGGAGTGCTTCTAGTCTATGGTGCGCTTGCTATCTGGCTCGGATTGTTGGTTCGGGCTTATAAGCGGTCGTCCTACAAACTTTTCATCTGGTTCGGAATTGGCTTTCTTATCTATTTGAATGCCCGTTATCTCATCGAAGGTGCGCCAGCGGGCATTGCGTTTTTCATCGGTATCTACGATGTGGTGATCAACCTGGGTCTGGCACAAGATCAGGCCGCATCTGGTATGACCGAGTGTGTTGGAAATGCGTGCACAGTATGGGGAGATGAATACACACGGCATTCAACGTGGGGAGTGGCTTTCTACGAGCGCTTCGCCAACGGAGATAATTTCCGCTCCAATCTATTGTATGGGCATCTGACCTGTAACTCGATTGTTTTCATTCTGATGCACATTCAAATGATGAAATCGGGCTTTGCAGAAAATGCCAACATGCACAGATTGCTGGGTCGTATATCATTTGCATTGCTGACAATTGGTGTTGGGTGCGCCGTATGGCTCGCCTCAGAACATGGAGCTGTTCCGTCGTATGGTGGTGCGATGGCAGAGTATGGCTTCTACTCCATGTCCGCATTTGTTTATGGAAGCGCTATCATGGGGGTATTAGCAATCCGATCAGGTAATCATGAAAATCACCGCATCTGGATGTGGCGTTTTGCGGGCTCCATGTGGGGATCCTTCTGGTTGTTCCGCGCAATGCTTTTGTTCCTCGATCCGTTGTTTAGAAATCAGGACACAGTGGCGATACTTCTGTGCATCTGGCTTTCTGCACCACTTGGTATCCTGATTGCAGAAATGATCAGGCGCTCACGCGATCAAAAGGCCACAATGCGGGCAGCGGTTTCAGTGTGACGGTTTTGTTTTTGAAATTTGGCGTTCGCGCCACATGATGTAAAGGCCGGAAGCTATAACGAGCGCAGCACCGGCGAGGGTCAGGAATCCAGGCCTTTCATCAAAGACCATGATACCCAGCAATATCAGAAAGATGATCCGTGAGTATCGGAATGGAGTCACGACAGATACCTCCGCCATCCGAATTGATTTGATAAGTAGGAAATAACCAATGGCACCGAGACAACTCATAGGAATGAGCACGGGCCAGTCGAGGTTTGGTGGAAATATTGAGTGGCCTTCAAAGATGTTCCAACCCACAGCAAAGGGTATCGATACCATCATAGTATAAGTTGCAAGGCTGGCCGATCCGATATCCTGCGGGATGATGCGTGTTGTCAAATCACGCACTGCAAGCCCGAACATGGCCAGAACTGCCCAAAGTACGGACACGTCAAACCCGTCAGCGCCAGGTTGAACGATCAGCAGTACTCCGACAAACCCGAGGGCAATAGATGTCCATCTGCGCCAACTGACCTCCTCACCCAACAACAATGCGGCTCCCACAGCAACTAGAATAGGTGCTGCCTGGGTTATGGCACCAACCGTCGAAAGGGGCACATGGGCAAGCGCAGTAATCATCCCGACCATGCCGACAATCTCTGCCACATAACGGATCATAACAACCGGTGCAAAAGCGCTTGAGTTGAAGAAAGGTTCGTTTTCAAAGACGGCCAATATGGCGAACAGGAAAATGCCGCCGGACATCAAAAAAAACATTACCTGCGGAGGTGCGAGAGATGCTGAAGCTACCTTTACCAGCGTATCCGCCAGCGCAAATGCCACCATGGAAAGCAGCATGAACACAATACCTCGAAGGTTTTTGGGTTCGTTCAAGCTGTCATCCCTGTTGGACTGCCCATCTGATATCAAACATGGGGTCAAAAACAGTCACCGGTCCTGCACCAGTTTCAATTTTTGCCGGATACTCAATCACCGATTCATGCTTGACCAGTGTCATCGTGTCTTCATTGGGTTCAAGCTTGTAAAACTTTGGCCCATTGAGGGAGGCGAATGCTTCAAGGTTTTCGAGCTTGCCCTCATCTTCAAACACATGCGCCAACAGGCTCATTGTATTGATGGCGGTAAAACAACCAGCACAACCGCATGCATGCTCTTTCAGTTCATCTGTGTGCGGCGCAGAATCAGTTCCCAGGAAAAATGTCGGATCGCCGCTGGTTGCGGCCTCTCTCAGGGCAAGGCGATGTTCTTCGCGTTTTGCAACGGGCAGACAATAATAGTGCGGCTTGATGCCTCCTGCCAAAATCGCGTTTCGGTTGATGATCAGGTGATGGGTGGTAATGGTTGCACCAAGGTTGTCCCCACCGGAACGGGCATAATCTACACCCTGTTTGGTTGTGACATGTTCCATAACAACGCGAAGTTTGGGGTTGCGTTTGCGCAATGGATCGAGAACCCGCTCAATGAACACGGCTTCACGGTCGAAAATATCAATATCGTTGTCTGTTACTTCGCCATGCACACATAGCGGCATGCCTATCTCAGCCATCTTCTCCAGCACACCTTGGACTTTGTCAAAATCCCGAACCCCTGATTGGGAGTTGGTTGTAGCACCTGCCGGATAGAGCTTCAGCGAAGTTACAAGCCCTGACTTGAATCCTGCTTCCACATCTGCCGGGTCGGTATCTTCGGTCAGGTACAAGACCATCAGGGGTTGAAATCTCATGCCATCAGGTACTGCAGCCATGATGCGTTCTTTGTAAGCGTTCGCATCCTGTGTGGTGACCACGGGGGGCACCAGATTGGGCATGATGATTGCCCGTTCAAAATCTTTGGCAGAATGGGGCAGGACGCCTTTTAGCATTTCGCCATCGCGCAGATGCAAGTGCCAGTCGTCGGGTCTCTTTATTGTGATGGAAGTCATGAACCTTGATCGCTTACCGTGACGCCTAGGTCAATCCAGTGAAGCCAAAAATGTGTTTGCACTCGCAAGATATTCGTCACGCTTGGCCTTATCCATCTTGTTCCATGTTCGATAAACCTGTCCGAGGCGCGGATTGTTGGCAAGCTTGTTTTGGTTGCGAACAAGAAAGTCCCAGTAAAGCGCATTGAACGGACAGGCGTCTTCTCCGGTTTTTTGTTTTACGTCAAATCGGCAGTGCTTGCAGTAGTCGGACATTTTGTTGATGTAGTTGCCGCTTGCTGCATAGGGTTTGGATCCGAGCAATCCGCCATCCCCAAACTGGCTCATACCAAGCGTGTTGGGAAGTTCCACCCATTCATATGCATCCGCGTAGACCGCGAGATACCACTCATGTACTTCATGCGGATCGACGCCTGCCAGCATTGCGAAATTTCCTGTGACCATCAATCGTTGAATGTGGTGGGCGTAGGCTTCTTCCTTTGTTTGTGTGATCGCTTCAGACAGACATTTCATGTCTGTTTCGCCCGTCCAATAGAATTGGGGTAACTTGCGACTTGCTGCAAAGAAATTCTCACGCACGTAATCTGGCATCTTCAACCAATAGATGCCGCGAACATACTCTCGCCAACCAATAATCTGGCGAATGAATCCCTCTGCGGCATTTAGCGGAACGCGGCCCTTTCTGTACTCCGTTTCAACACGTCTGCAAACATCGAGAGGGTCCAGAAGTCCGGCATTTATGTAGGCGGACAGAAGCGAGTGATATAGAAACTTCTCTCCAACCAACATGGCATCCTGATAATCGCCGAACGATGGAAGAGCGGCATAGAGAAAATGATCGAGAGAAACTTGCGCTTGCTCTGCTGTGACCGCGAACCAGAAGGGTTCCAGGTCGCCAAAATGATTACCAAATCGAATTTCAACCAAATTGAGGACTTCTTGGGTTATGGCGTCCGGTTTGAACTGTTTTGGTTCCGGCATGAACAAGTCAGCCTTGGCTGGTTTGCGGTTTTCTGAATCATAATTCCATTTTCCGCCTTCTGGTTCCGGCCCATTCATCAATAAACCGGTTTTGCGACGCATCTCGCGATAGAAATATTCCATTCGCAATTGCTTGCGCCCGTTTGCCCAGGAATTGAATTCCTCATGATCGGCTATAAATCTGTCGTCCGGTAAAACGGAGACCGGCAGCGAAAAGGCCTCTGACCAACCATCCACCATTTGCCTCACTCGCCACTCAGCCGGTTCAGTGAGTAGGAGTTTGTCAGGCTTCCATGCAGAAACAGCGCGTTCAACTTCACCCGTAAAGGATCCAGTATTATTGGGATCGTCCAGTTTTACGTAATTGACCTGCCAACCCTCTTCGCGCAAGTCTTCGGCGAAATGGCGCATCGCAGAGAACAGAAAAGCGATTTTCTTCTTGTGATGTTTCACATAGGTGGCTTCCTCCATCACCTCGCACATGAGGACGCGGTCTTCCGCCTTGTTGGCCTTTCGAAGGGAGGAGAGATTTTTGGAAAGCTGGTCACCCAGCAGAAGAACAAGTGTTGTCATTCATGAGTTTTAACGCGAATGCTCACTTCGCCAAGCCCATCAATCCGGTATGTCGCAGTATCGCCCGGATTTGGAAAACGCGTTTTCAAGGCGCTCCCCGTCATGATGATTTCTCCGGCTTTCAGACCTGTGCCCCTTTGCCCTAAATGATTTGCAACAAAGGCGACTGAATTCAACGGATGCCCAAGGGCATCGCCAGTATGCCCCTTTTCATCTGCCACACCGTTCCACACCACTTCGCTTGTAAGGTTGCCAATGTCGAGATGCTGCCAGTCTTCATTTCGGGTTCCAAGCACAATACCACTGCACCAGCACCGGTCTGCCAACAGTGAAATGGCATCAAGGTGAGCATAATCTGCGTCGCGGTCATCAATCATCTCAAAAGCCGGCATCACTGCAGATATGTGTTCAGCTACTGTTTCCTTGGTGAAATCCCTACCCAGTGGCAAATCCTCCCCAATCTCAACGGCTACTTCAAATTCGATCCCCATCCGGATGAAGTTATTCAAATCTGCCTCGTGATTATTCGCGTGAACATATTCTGTCAAAATAGAGCCATAGGCAGGTTCATCGACCCCGCACATTTCTTGTATGGCTGGGGAAGTCAGGGCCACTTTGTGTCCAGCAAAACCAGAGAACCCGGCGCGCTCCTGCATCAATTGGTAAACGTGGGACTGGACCTGATAAGCTTCGCCCATATCAATGGGTCTGTCATCACCCAGTAGCTGCGAGAAGCGCTTGCGTTTCCGCCAACCATTGAAACGTTCTTCCGCAACGCGATGTATGAACTCTGTTCTCATGGATGGAGGCTCCCTTGATCAGCATGCAATCTCTGCCGGAAGGCTATCGGGCAATTGTCTTTGGTGCAACGGGTGGAATCGGCTCTGCGTTTGTAAAACACCTTGGTGCTGACAAGCGGTGCTCGGAAATCATTGGTCTGTCCCGGTCTTCTAGGCCCTCCTTCGATCTACGGGACGAAGCCAGCATTCAAGCGGCGGCGGAGACATTGGGTGGTGAGTTTCATCTGCTCATTGATGCAACGGGTTTCCTGTCTGATGAGATGATTGCACCGGAAAAGTCATTGCGTGCATTAAACGCAGAAACCATGGCAAAACTCTATGAGTTGAATGCGATTGGGCCGTCATTGTTGATGAAGCACTTTTCCAAACGGATGCCACGAAACGAACGCTCACTCTTCGCGACACTCTCAGCGCGAGTTGGTTCAATCGGTGATAATCGGCTGGGTGGCTGGTATTCTTACCGAGCAGCAAAGGCAGCCCTGAACATGATGATGAAGTGCACGGCGATAGAAGTTGCACGCACCAGGTCTCAAAGCGTGTTTGCTTCATTGCACCCCGGGACTGTTGTCACCAGTTTGTCTGAACCTTTTGCAGCAAATCGCGAACGCCTAACGCCAGAACAGGCAACTGAATATCTCCTTGGCGTATTGGATGGACTTGGACCGGAAGAAAGTGGAAGTTTTTGGGATTATCGGGGCAATCGAATAGAGTGGTGACATGATCACCGAAAAATGCGTTCGCGACTCCTTTGCTGAGCAGGCCGGATATTGCAAAATATTGGGCTCGAGTTTCATGTCAGATTTGCTGACGGGTCTTGGGAAGCAACTCGACAAAAGCACGGAAACTGGCAGGCGTGTTCTGCAATGGTCTGGCGACCCCGCGCATAAAGCTGATGCGCTCGCTTTGCGTCTGGCAGGTGCCCTTCATGCCCTGGCACGATCGGGACAAGATCAAGCACTCGCAAAATTCTATCATAACCCGGAACTGAGTTCTGACGCGGAATTCATTCCAGCGGTTTTAAGCGCAATTGCGGCAAATGATGACGAACTCTATCAGTGGTTGGAATTTGCACCCCAAACCAACGAAGTTGCTCGGGCCTCCATAATCTATTCTGGCCTCTCGGTGATTGCGAAGCGTTTTGGCCTGCCACTCTCGCTTTATGAAATGGGATGTAGTGGCGGCCTCAATTTGCAATGCGCACAATTTGGCTATCAATTCAAAGGTGTCGAATTTGGTGACAACGCTTCAATTCTGCAATTGTCGCCGGACTGGAGCGGTGAGTTGCCGCCAGATGCCAATGTCGAAATCCTATCCCGCCAGGGATGTGATCTAAATCCATTGTCCGTCATGGATGCAGATGATGCAGCAAAGCTGGTGGCTTATCTTTGGCCCGATCAACCTTTGCGTATTGCAAGGGTGGAGGCTGCAATCGCAATTGCGAAAAATGATCCGCCCAAACTTGAAAAAGCAGATGCAGCCGCATGGGTTGAAGACAGATTTCAAGCTGATGGAGCAAAAGGAAATGTGCGCGTCCTGTATGACACAATTGCCTGGAACTATTTCCCCGATCCTGTGAAAGATCGAATTGACCAGCACATGCACGAAGTTGGTAGTGCGGCTAACGCAGACAACCCAATTGCATGGCTCACCTTCGAGTTTGACGAAGAGGATAAGGGACCTTTTCTGAAACTGCGTACATGGCCAGGTGGAGGTCAGGCCGAAATTCTGGCTTCCGCTGATCCGCATGTCAATAAAATTCATTGGCTTCAAGAAAATTAAATAAACAAGTGTTCATTTAATTGTTGCAATTGAACTCATCTTCCGCCAAGATCCATCTCCATGGCGAGGACTGCAGGCTCAATTGGAACAGAAACCGCAAAGCGTGTCTTGAAAGAGGCGCTTTCTTTGTTCGCGCATCATGGATATGCGGCGGTTTCCACGCGTCAGATAGCAGCGGCCTGTGGGTTGCAGGTTGGTGCACTTTATAATCATTTTCCAACAAAACAGGCTATTCTTCATGCGTTGATGGCCACCCATTTGCGTGAATTGCTTGAAGCAGTGTCAAACGCCCGGCTGTCAAATGAACCATCCGCTGCGTTGGAAGATTTTACCCGCTTTCACATTCGCTACCACATCGGCAAGCCAGAAGAAGTGTTCATTGCCTATATGGAGCTTCGCAATCTCGAGCCTGAACCGTATGCCGAAGTGATGAAATTGCGTCAGGAATATGAACGCACCCTGCGTGGCATTCTGCGTGAAGGCCAGGCACGTGACGTGTTTCAGATCGAGGACGTGCCGGTAACTGCGATGTCGATCATCTCCATGATGACCGGGGTAAACACATGGTTCCGTTATGGTGGTCGGCTTAGCGCGACAGAGATTGAAGAAATTTACGTGAATTTGGTTTTGTCAGTTGTGGGTCTGCGAAAACCTGCAACGGTACAATTGGAGGAGATTGCCTGATGTTTTACGCATCCATGAATTTTGCTCTTGGAGAAGAGATAGAGGCCTTGCGTGAGGCGACGCACAAATTTGCTCAGGAGCGCATCAAACCACTGGCGCAAGAAATCGATAAAACCAATGAGTTCCCCGCTCACCTTTGGAAGGAGTTTGGAGAGATGGGGTTGTTGGGAGTCACCGTGGAAGAAGAGTATGGCGGCGCAGGCATGGGCTATCTGGCGCATTCGGTTGCTGTGGAGGAAATTGCTCGTGCATCTGCTTCAGTATCTCTTTCCTACGGCGCGCATTCAAATTTGTGCGTCAATCAGATCAAACTGAATGGCAATGCCGAGCAAAAGGCAAAATATTTGCCACGCCTCGTTTCCGGTGAGCATGTTGGCGCGTTGGCCATGTCGGAACCGAGTGCCGGTTCGGATGTGGTTTCGATGAAACTGCGCGCGGACAAAAAGAACGATCGCTATGTTCTCAACGGTAACAAATATTGGATCACCAATGGCCCGGATGCGGATACATTGGTGGTCTACGCCAAGACCGACATGGATGCAGGGCCGCGTGGCATTACGGCGTTTCTGATCGAGAAAGAGATGACAGGTTTCTCAACCTCTCCACATTTCGACAAGCTAGGCATGCGCGGATCGAATACGGCGGAACTCATTTTCGAAGACGTTGAAGTGCCGTTTGAAAACGTTCTTGGTGAAGAAGGCAAGGGCGTCAACGTACTCATGTCCGGCCTTGATTATGAGCGCGTGGTTTTGTCCGCAATCGGTGTGGGAACCATCCACGCCTGTCTCGATGAGATCATGCCATACATGCATGAACGCAAGCAATTCGGAGAATCGATCGGTAACTTTCAGCTGATGCAAGGCAAGATTGCCGACATGTATACCGCGATGAACTCGTCGCGCGCCTATCTCTATGCTGTTGCGGCCTCATGTGACCGTGGCGAGGTGACCCGTCAGGACGCAGCGGCAATTGTGCTCTACGCTTCCGAGCAAGCCATGCAGCAAGCGGTGCAGGCGGTTCAGGCCATGGGCGGCGCGGGTTTCCTGAACGACAGCACGGTGTCAAGGATTTTCCGCGATGCGAAACTGATGGAGATTGGCGCGGGCACATCCGAAATCAGGCGCATGCTTTGCGGGCGTGAGCTGATGAAAGAAACGGCATAATGAAAGCCCTTGTCGGATTGTCCATGGCTATAGTGCCACTGCATTGTGCGCCGGGTTTTGCGCAGGATGATTTGGCGCTGAATATTCGTCACACGCAAGAATGTCTCGCTGAAAAAAATGATGATGAAAGGCAGACTTGTGTTGGCAAATCTGCAAATGTTTGCATGCAATCCGATCCGGGTAATTCAACCGTTGGAATGGGCTTTTGCCTCGACGAGGAATTGCGGTGGTGGGATGCGCGATTGAACCGTGTCTATAGCTCCTATCTTGCGAGTGAGAAAAGAGACGATCAGGAACTGAAGAACATTGGAAGCAGCGCGCCCGAAAAGGCCCCGGCACTCAAAGAGATGCAACGCAGCTGGATCAAGTATCGCGATGCATTGTGCGAGCATGAAGCGGTGCAATGGGGAGGGGGAACCGGGCAAGGCCCTGCTTACCTGAGCTGCTTGTTGTCAGAGACTGGACGCCAGATTTTTGTGCTCGAAGACCGCATGAACGGGTGGAACCAGTGAACACGCGATTGATCTTTTCAAACCGTTATGGGCTAGGGCGTTCAATTGATCGCCCTAGGAAGCCTTTTCATTGGTTTACAGATAATTTGGTTTTCATCTTGCCAAATTGTCTCTTTTCATATGTCGGCTTTCAACATGCGAATAGGCATTCCAACCTCATCTCAGGAGCGGCATAAAAATGGCTAGTTTGCTGACGCTCGAACGAAGAATGAAGAATTGGCAAATATTATCCAATGAACAGGCGAAAGAGACGTTTTCAAAGACGAATAAAGATCTTGCTGACAGAGATCATCGGCAAAAAGTAAAGGATTATAAGCGTCTCGCGTTTGCAGGATTTTCTGTTGCCGCAAACGATGAAGAAAAGGGAATAGAGATTACCAACGCGGCAATCGAAGCTATTCAAGCCGCAATGCATAACAATGTAACAATAGAAATGATGGGCCCTGCTCTCGGAGCATTTTATGCACATAAACTGGAACAAACAGGTGTTGCAGAATGTTCAACAATATCGAATAGCAGGCGTCGTGTAATATCTGATACTGCCACATTGTGTGTTTCAGAATCGGCTGACTTGGCTCAAAGAGACCTGCAGTCATCTTTTTCAGAGATTTCGCGAAAGGATTTTTCCAAGGCTGTCAGAATTGGTTTGGGAGCTGATGGCCGTTATTCACTTGAACTCAGATATGTAGATGCCGTTCGGCCGCAACTTGAATTGGCAGAATACAAAAGAGTTCTGTACGCGAGTCCAACAGGGCGGCTTGGCCTTACCAATGGCCAGACTTACTTTGGCGCCGCCGAAGACATTACAAAAGGTGCAGTTTTGAAGGTTCCAGTTGGAACCTACGCGTTACAATTTTTTGCGTTGGGAACCGTCAACACTTGGAAGATGGTTGCGGTGATTTCCCAAAGTAAAAACAACGTCCCGTATTGGACATCCGAGCCGAAATTTGAATTTTGACCTCACAAATCCATTCGCTTTATGAGTTAATAGCATGACCAAAATCCAATCCAAAATATCTCCATCCTCACCGCAATATGCGGTGAATCGCGAAGCGAATCTTGAGCAGCTGACGATTGTGAAGGAGGCTGTGAAACTGGCTGCTGCAGGTGGCAGTGAGAAATCGAAAGCGCGACATGTTTCGCGCGGAAAACTGTTGCCCCGAGATCGAGTTTCCAATTTGCTTGATCCGGGTTCCCCGTTTCTCGAAATAGGTGCAACGGCAGCGCATGGCATGTTTGGTGACGAAAGTCCGTGCGCAAGCCTTATTGCTGGTATCGGTCAGGTGCATGGTCAGGAAGTGATGGTGATCTGTAATGACGCTACGGTTAAAGGCGGCACATACTATCCCATGTCGGTGAAGAAACATCTTCGCGCTTTGGAGATTGCGGACCTCAACCACTTGCCTTGCGTTACACTGGTGGACAGTGGCGGGGCCAATCTTCCCCAGCAGGCTGAAGGTTTTGCGGATCGTGAGCATTTTGGGCGGATTTTCTATTATCAGGCTAATCTGTCCTCCAGAAACATTCCGCAGATATCTGTAGTGATGGGGTCCTGTACGGCTGGTGGTGCATACCTTCCCGCCATGTCAGACGTGTCGATTATCGTCAAAGAGCAAGGCACGATTTTCCTTGCAGGCCCACCGCTGGTCAAGGCTGCCACAGGCGAAGAAGTAAGCGCCGAAGAACTTGGCGGTGGTGCCATGCACACGTCTGTTTCCGGTGTCGCTGACATGTTGGCAGATGATGACATGCATGCGCTGGCCCTGGCTCGGCAATCACTGAAACATTTAAATCGTATCAAGCCGCAACAATTAAAACTGCAATCACCTGAAGACCCGGCCTATGATCCGGATGAGATTCTGGGCGTTGTACCGGCGGATTTGAAAACGCCATACGATGTCCGCGAAGTGATTGCACGCGTGGTCGATGGTTCGCGGTTCGATGAGTTCAAACCACGCTATGGCACAACGCTGGTGTGTGGCTTTGCCCATGTCATGGGCATGCCCGTTGGCATCATCGCCAATAATGGCGTTTTGTTTTCGGAAAGTTCACTTAAGGGCGCACATTTTGTCGAGCTTTGCTCGCAACGCAAAATCCCGCTTGTGTTCCTACAGAACATCACTGGCTTCATGGTCGGTCAAAAGTATGAAGCGGGCGGCATCGCCAAGGATGGCGCAAAGCTTGTGACGGCGGTTTCCACGACCAAAGTACCGAAAATTACCATGTTGATTGGAGGATCGTTTGGCGCGGGAAACTACGGCATGGCGGGGCGAGCCTATTCCCCACGTTTCATGTGGACCTGGCCCAATTCGCGCATTTCAGTAATGGGCGGAGAGCAGGCTGCGGGTGTGTTGGCGCAGGTGAAGCGTGCTGGCATTGAGCGGGCCGGTGGCGCATGGTCTGCCGAGGAAGAAGCAGCGTTCAAGCAGCCTACGCTGGACATGTTTGAAGAGCAGTCCCACCCGCTTTATGCGTCAGCCCGACTTTGGGACGATGGCATCATCGATCCGCGCAAAACCCGTTCGGTTCTGGCGCTTTCGCTTTCCGCAACACTCAATGCAGAAATTGAAGATACAACATTCGGCGTTTTCAGGATGTGAGGGCTAAACACATTTTCATGAGCGAAACCGTGATCAGGAATTTCCATGTTAGGTTTGTTGGTTCGATCAGATTTGTCAAAGGATTAACGTAATGAAAATTATCAGTGCATTCATATTCTTGCTGACCGGGTTTCTTGGTTTTACTGCTCAGTCGGCTGCAACCGTTCCTCATAACACTTTGCAACATACTTGCGAGACAAGGGCCGATTATTTTGCGATCAACAGCATAAACTATCGTTCCGAAGACCCTGACCCGACCAAAAACGATACATTGTTTTTCCATTCCGAAGGGCGTTTGGAAACCGATGGCAGTCACTCGGTTGTGGATTGCCAGGTAGCGGGAATGGATTTGAAACTGGTTCAGGTTTTTCTTCACAAACCGGACAATAGCGGCGCAGTCTGTGCCACATCCAACTGGTCTGTTTTTCAACTCACAGCAGACGGTAAAGTGATTTCGGAATTTGTGAATGGATGTTCGACTGAAATTCACGTGTTCACCAACCGCCATACGATACATGTCTGTAAAAGCTCGTTCGATCACACGGAGTGTAAAACAGTTCTTTGGCAGGATATTGCTGATGCCGGTTTCCAGCCACTGCGCATCGGTCTGCTGGGGAATTGGTTGTAGGAATGCTCCATGAACAATGATCGTATCTCAAATACCCCCGGTGGAGAGCGCATGTTGCTTGGCGGCATTGTGCTTGGCTTTGCCTATGTGGCCTGGCACGGGTTGAGATATGAGTTGGGTATCATTGGAAACGTATTTTTTGGCGCTCTGGCAGCTTATGGAGCTGTGCAATTGTTTCGCGGAATTGTTGCGTGGAAATATATCGACCGCGAAACCTTTGAGGCGGCCCGGGAGAAAGAGCATCTCCTGATCGATGTACCGCTGATCAACGGAAATAGGGATGCGCTCAACGCGATTGAGGACGCGCTAGTCGCCTTGATAGAAAGCTCCAGGAACATCGAAATCGAGATGCAATCGATTGACTGGGCAAACGAGATGGGGACCATTCATCTACGCGGCAAAAGTGCAGATGCTCTGTATGCGCATGTCTTTTCAACGCTCGCAAGATTTGCAGGACCAACCGGATTGGTATTGTTCCCCAATCCGGGAATGCCGATTGATACTGAAATTCATGGAAAACGACTGATGGTTGGCCTGCCGGGCCGGAAGGTAGAGTAATGCCAAAGAAACTCCTGATCGCAAACCGCGGCGAGATAGCCTGCCGCATCATGCAAACAGCGCATAATATGGGTGTGAAAACCGTTGCGGTATATTCAGATGCTGACGCGACCGCGCAGCACCGGTTATTGGCAGATGAAGCCGTGCGCATTGGTCCGGCACCTGTCGCTGAAAGCTATCTCAAGGGCGATGTGATCATTCAGGCGGCGCTTGAAACTGGCGCGGACGCGATTCATCCCGGCTATGGCTTCCTGTCCGAGAACCCGGATTTTGTAGAAGCGGTCGAAAAGGCTGGACTAACCTTTGTCGGCCCATCTGCCAAAGCAATTCGTGCGATGGGTTTGAAAGATGCAGCCAAGAAATTGATGGAAGAGGCCGAGGTTCCCGTCGTTCCCGGCTATCATGGTGACAATCAGGATGCGGAGTTTCTGGCGAGTGAAGCAGAAAAGATCGGTTATCCAGTACTGATCAAGGCCCGGGCCGGTGGCGGCGGTAAGGGCATGCGTAAAGTAGATGACCCGAAGGACTTTGCTGAGATGCTGGAAGGCGCAGTTCGCGAAGGCGAAGCGAGTTTCGGGGATGGGCGAGTGCTGATTGAGAAATATATCACGGCGCCGCGCCATATCGAAATCCAGGTGTTCGGAGATAATCACGGCAATGTCGTGCATCTGTTTGAACGCGATTGTTCATTGCAACGTCGCCACCAAAAAGTCATCGAAGAGGCCCCCGCACCTGGCATGACCGAAGAAATGCGGGCAGCAATGGGTGAAGCCGCTGTGAAAGCGGCCAAGGCGATTAACTATTCCGGTGCCGGAACCATTGAGTTTATTGTTGATGGATCGGATGGCCTTCGGCCTGATGGATTCTGGTTCATGGAAATGAATACACGACTGCAAGTTGAACATCCGGTAACTGAAGCAATCACCGGTGTTGATCTGGTGGAGTGGCAGTTGCGAGTTGCAGATGATGAATATCTGCCCAAGTTTCAGGACGAACTACAAATTACCGGACATGCGTTTGAGGCGCGCCTTTATGCAGAAGACGTGCCGAAGGGATTTCTGCCTGCTACTGGCACGCTCGAATATCTGGAATTCTCAGACCGTGCGCGAAACGATTCCGGCGTGGTAGAAGGTGACACGATCACACCGTTTTATGACCCGATGATTGCGAAAGTCATCACGCATGGCGAGACCCGCAACGAAGCCCTGTCAGAACTGGAAGCGGCGTTGGGCGAAACACGCATCGCGGGAACTGTAACCAATGCTGCATTCTTGCACGCACTTTGCAATCATTCAGGTTTTGGCAATGGCGAAGTTGATACTGGACTCATCGAACGTGACTATGAAACTCTGACAAAGCCTGTTGAACTTTCCGATGAGGTTATAGCTCTGGCTGCAAAACATGCATTGGATATGCCTTTCCAACCCAATGCGGCAGGTAAAGAGCTTGAATATGCTGGCACTGACCCGTTCGAGGCCTTGTTCGGGTTTTCAATCTGGGAAGCGCCCGTTTGGACACAGAAGCTCACCTTGAATGAGGAACAGTTTGAAACCCGTATTCGCCGTCACGGTGATATCTGGCAATGCAAGGTGAAACGCGGTGATGGAGACTATGGTAGCAGCTTTACCGACCTGGAATGTCTGGAACCAGATGTTTCTCCCGAAGTGTTTTTGTTTGGAAACCGTGTCGCAGTATTCGCCAAGGAAGGTACTTTTGAATTCACTATTCCCGACCCGCTTACGGGCAGTGATGACTCAGCCGGCGGTGGTGATACAGTGATTGCACCCATGCCGGGGCTGGTCAAAAAAGTATCAGCCAAAACAGGTGATGCTGTTGAAGATGGCGATGCTCTCATTGTGCTTGAAGCGATGAAGATGGAACACACACTGGTTGCTCCACGCGATGGGATTATTGCCGAGTTCAATGTGAATGAAGGCGATCAGGTGGAAGATGGTGATATCCTGATTGCATTGGAGGCATCTGATGGCTGACAAAATCACGATCTTTGAAGTGGGTGCGCGAGACGGCCTTCAAAACGAAAAGGTGATGATCCCGACAGCTCAAAAAATTAAACTGATTGATATGCTCTCCGATTGCGGATTTTCTAAAATTGAAACGACAGCATTCGTCTCGCCCAAATGGGTGCCGCAGATGGGAGATGCGGCAGAAGTCATGGCAGGGATCAAAAGAGATCCAAAAATTTCCTACGCCGTGCTTACTCCCAACATGAAGGGTTATGAGAGAGCAAAAGCTGCAGGCGCAAGCGAAGTAGCGGTCTTTGGAGCAGCGAGCGAAGGGTTTAGTCAAGCCAATGTGAACTGTTCCATAGCGGAGACGATTGAGCGTTTTTTGCCGATCACCGAGGCTGCAAAGTCTGACGGAATCCCTGTTCGTGGTTATATCTCTTGTGTAACAGATTGTCCGTATGACGGACCAACACCTCCAGAAAATGTCGCCTGGATGGCTGAGCAGCTCTTCACTGCCGGTTGCTACGAAATCTCGCTTGGAGACACCATCGGACAAGGAACCCCGGAAACAATCTCAACCATGCTTGATGCCGTCACCGAAAGGGTTTCAGCAGAAAAGCTTGCTGGCCATTATCATGATACTTCTGGTCGTGCTTTGGCGAATATTGAAGTCAGCATTGAGAAAGGCGTCCGGACATTTGACAGTTCGGTCGGTGGATTGGGCGGATGCCCCTATGCGCCTGGAGCAGCGGGCAATGTTGCGACACAATCGGTAGTTGAATTGGTCGAGGCTCAGAGGTTTGAAACCGGTATTGATCATCAGAAACTTGCCGCTGCTACGGCTTTTGCTGTTGGCTTGAGGAGTGCAACATGACGTGCAGAACCATCAAGCTTGAGGTTGATGAGCGCGGTGTTGCGACATTGACACTGAACCAGCCTGAAAAACACAATGCCATGTCGAGCGCGATGATCCATGAGATTACGGATGCTGCTAAAAGTCTGGCTGAAGACAAGACTGTTCGCGTCGTTGTCCTGACGGGAGAAGGGAAAAGCTTCTGTGCCGGAGGTGACTTGGATTGGATGAAGTCGCAGTTTGAAGCGGATCGCGAAACTCGCATTAGCGAGGCCATGAAGCTCGCTACCATGCTACGCGATTTGAATGAACTGCCAAAGCCCCTGATCGGTCGTGTCAATGGCCAGGCCTATGGCGGCGGCATCGGCATGATGAGTGTGTGTGATACCGCGATTGGAGTGGATGATGCCAAATTTGCACTCACCGAAACGCGGTTGGGGCTGATCCCGGCGACCATCAGCCCTTATGTTCTTGCGAGGATGAGTGAAGGACGCGCGCGTCAGGTTTTCATGTCCGGCAAGCGGTTTGGTGGACAGGACGCGGTAAACCTTGGACTTCTGGCGAAATCTGTATTGGCTGAAACACTGGATGAGGCAGTCGAGCAGGAAGTCTCCATTTACCTGTCGACCGCACCGGGCGCCGTAGCACGTGCGAAACAATTGGCGCGTGACCTTGGACCAAGAATCGATGATGATTTGATGTTGGATACGGCCAATAGACTGGCGGACTGCTGGGAAAGCCCGGAAGCGCAGGAAGGTATTTCTGCGTTCCTCAACAAACAGAAGCCCTCATGGCAGACATAATCATGCAGAGTGCTGCCTGACAAATTCCATCATGAAATTGTTTGCAGGCATCGGATGCCTGATCGCATCTCCAAATCCGTAATGATTTGCAATCCTGTTCACATCACCAATGTCCCGGATGCCAAAGTCCACGTCTTTCTCTTTTAGCCACAATTCAAATTTTGCATTGCTCTCGCTGGTATTTTCGCCGTCAATCTTGAACGGCCCATACAAGAAAACTCGGCACTGATGGTTGCCATATTGACTAGCCAATCGGAATAAGCCTTCGGTCACAGCCCATGGTGCGATGTGAATGACATTGAATGCCGAGATTATATCAAACTGCTGGTCGTCACTAAATGGCGTTTCATTGTCAGTTACATCGAATAGATGAGGTTGCTTGACGTTTTTCAGTCCTGACTCATTTACCCATGCTGAGATACTGTTCAGGTTTTCGGGAATTATCTCGGTTGGCTGGAAAATGAAGTGGGGAAACTCTTGGCCGAAGCGCACAACATGCTGACCGGAACCGCTGCCGATCTCCAGCCAATGTAAGTCAGGTTCCGCCAACAAGCGTTTCAGCAGAGCAAGTATGGGCTCCACATTTCGATGGAAAGAGGGGGAATCTAGTTTTGGATCATGCATGATTTTGGGTGCGTCCATTCTATTTGCTGGTAGTCTATACGAGATAACTGGGAATAGAGAATATGTCATTCGAACTTGTGATGGATGCGGACGAAGTTGCTGACTATGTTTCAGAGGTTTTCCCGCAATCAGATAATTTTGGGTTCTATGTAACCGATCTTTCTCCGGGTTTGATCAGGGTTCGCATGCCGGTCAACGAGAGCCATTTGCGACCGGGGGGCACAGTTTCCGGCCCCAGCATGTTCGGGCTGGCCGACTGCGCTGCATATCTGATCATCCTCGCGCATGTGGGCAAGGTTGCACTTGCTGTTACGACCAATCTCAACATCAATTTTCTTTCAAAACCGGATGGCGATCTGGTTTCAGAGGCGCGATTGCTCAAACTGGGTAAGCGGTTGGCAGTCTGTGATATCTCCATTTTTTTGGAGAAAGATCATCGTCTTGTGGCTCACGCGACCGCGACTTATTCTATTCCTCCAAAAAGCTGACTGCGACGTTTAGGTTCTGTTGCAATTTCGTCGATTTCCTCTAATTCTTTTCCAAAGAGGAGAGTGATATGGATCTGGCATATTCCCAGGAAGAAGAGTCCTTCCGCAACGAAGTTCGTTCATTTCTGGACGCGAAACTTCCGGCTAGAATTAAGACCAAGATGAAGCTTGGCAAACGTCTAACCAAAGACGATATGGTTGAATGGCATGCCATTCTGAATGAGCAGGGATGGCTCGCGACCAATTGGCCCTCTGAGCATGGCGGCCCCGGTTGGACGGCAGTTCAAAAACATATCTTTGACGAAGAATGCTGGAGTGCAGGTGCTCCTCGCACGGTGCCCTTTGGCTTGAACATGCTAGCTCCGGTGTTGATGAAGTTCGGCAGCGAAGAGCAAAAAGCGCATTACCTGCCGCGCATACTCGATGGAACAGACTGGTGGTGTCAGGGGTATTCGGAGCCAGGTTCGGGTTCCGATCTTGCTTCTCTTCGCACAAGCGCGGTTCGTGATGGTGATCATTACATCGTTAATGGTCAAAAAACATGGACAACCCTCGGCCATTTTGCAAACTGGATTTTCTGTCTTGTGAGAACATCGACTGAAGGGAAACCTCAGGAAGGTATTTCATTCCTTTTGATCGATATGGACACACCGGGCATCGAAGTGCGTCCGATTATCCTGCTTGAAGGTGAGCATGAGGTGAACGAGATATTCTTCGACAATGTTAAAGTGCCAGTCGGCAACTTGGTTGGCGAAGAAAACAAGGGTTGGACCTATGCCAAATATCTTCTGACCCATGAACGCACTGGGACCGCGAACGTTGGAAATTCCAATGCTGCTCTGGATAAATTGAAGAAGATTGCAGCAGAGCAAAAGAAGGGCGGAAAGCCGCTTTCTGAAGACCCGTTTTTTGCGGCTCGCATGGCAAAGGTGGAGATGGAACTTAATGCCTTGAAGACCACGAACCTCCGTATTTTGGCTCAGGCCGATGCGGGCGCTGCTGCGGGTCCTGAAAGTTCCATGTTAAAGGTAAAAGGCACGATTGTGCGTCTTGAAATCAACGACCTTGCGCGTCGTGCGCTTGGGCCATACGCATTGCCATTTTCGTCTGAAGCTTTGGAAGAAGGTTATAATGAAGAGCCGGTTGGCCCTGATTATGCTAACCCGATTGCCGCGAAATATTTCAACAATCGCAAAATGCCTATCTTTGCCGGATCGAATGAAGTTCAGCGCGGCATTATTTCCAAAACAAAACTGGGGTTCTAGCCAATGAATTTCGAACTGAACGAAGACAGAACCCTGCTTTCTGACACGCTTTCTCGGTTTCTGTCGGACAACTACCAGATCGAGAAACGCCATGGGTTCGTGATGACGGATGACCGCTTCTCGCGCGAAATGTGGGCGCAGTTTGCCGAACTTGGCATGATTGGCGCCCTGTTTACTGAGGAGTTTGGCGGCTTTGGTGGCCAAGGTGCTGATTTGATGGTCGTCTTTGAGGCACTGGGGCGAAATCTGGTCGTCGAGCCGTTTCTCCCAACACTTCTGGCGGGATCAGCGCTTGCACGAGCTGGCGGTCAGGAAAACCTGATTGAACAGGTAATTGCTGGTGAGGAGATGATTGCGCTTGCACATGGTGAACCTGCAGGCCGATATGAGCTTTCCCATGTTGAGACCTCTGCAACTAAAGAAGGTGATGCTTACACGATTTCCGGCAACAAAGCGGTTGTTCTCGGTGGCGCATCCGCAACACATTTGGTGGTGTCTGCCCGCACTTCAGGCGAGGTGGATGCGCAAGACGGAATTTCCCTGTTTCTGGTCGAAAAATCAGATGCGGTAAACGTTCGCGATTATGGCACACTAGATGGTTATCCTGCGGCTGAAATCCAGCTCAACAAGGCATCGGCGACGCTTTTGGGTGGCGAGGGTGCCGGCTTTGATATTCTCGAAGAGGCATTTGCCAAAGCAACAACCGCCGTATGTGCAGAAGCGTTTGGGGCGATGGAGGCAGCCAAGGACCTCACCGTTGAATACATGCATACCCGCAAACAGTTTGGCGTGCCGATTGGCAAGTTTCAGGCGCTCAATCATCGTATGGCGGATGTTCTGATTGAGCTTGAGCAAATGCGTTCAGCCGTCATCAATGCTGCCGGCAATCTGGATGCTGACCGTATCACCCGTGAACGCGAAGTCTCTGCCTGCAAACACCTGTGCGGAACAATTGGTCGACAAGTTGCGGAAGAATCGATCCAGATCCATGGCGGCATGGGTATGACCTGGGAATATCCTGTTGGTCATTTCGCTAAGCGCATCATCATGATAGATCACCTTTTTGGTGATACAGATCATCACTTGGAACGTTACATCGAGCTCGGTCGAGCGGCCTAAGGAGCGTACTAAATGACTACGATTGAAGGCCGATTGGCTGAATTGGGCGTTGTGATTCCGGAACCTGCCGCACCGGTTGCTAGTTATGTGGGCCATGTCATTCACAATGGCATCGTCACGGTTTCCGGCCAATTGCCATTGGTCGATGGTGTGCTGTCCCAAACCGGACTTTTGGGCGCAGGCGTGAGCATAGAAGAAGGTGCTGCCGCAGCTAGGATTTGTGCCGTTAACATTCTCGCGCAGATTAAGGTCGCCTGTGAAGGAGATTTGGAGCGCATTGTGAGATGTATTCGCCTTGGCGGTTTTGTTGCATCCACGCCTGACTTTACGGATCACCCAAAAGTGGTGAATGGCGCTTCGGATTTCATGGGCGAAGCATTGGGAGAGAGAGGCGCACATGCCCGCGCAGCGGTTGGCGTTGCTGCGCTGCCGCTCAATGCGAGTGTGGAAGTTGAGGCCACTTTCGCGATCAACTAATTTTATGGTCATGGCTCAGCGATTTTGAATCACATCCCTTGTGGTGGGATGCGGGTCGCGCACCATCCATTCCGTTGACAGTCTGTATACTGGACCGATCTGACACTTTCCCTATGTTGTTTGTGATAGAACAACCCCGGAGAAAGACATGGGCCTTTTGGTAGATGGCGTCTGGAAAGACCAATGGTACGACACTAAAAAAAGTGGCGGCAAATTTGAACGTTCCGCTGCGCAGTTCAGGAACTGGATCACAAAGGACGGTTCAGCCGGACCATCAGGCGAGGCCGGTTTCAAGGCGGAAGCTGGCCGTTATCATCTTTATGTCTCGCTTGCTTGCCCCTGGGCACATCGTACTCTGATTTTTCGTGCGCTCAAGGGCCTTGAGGATATGGTCAGCTTATCGGTTGTCCATTGGTACATGGCGGAGAATGGCTGGACCTTTGAGAAAGATGAAAATGGTCTGGGTGGTGATGATCTGTTCGGTTCTGATTTTGCACATCAGATCTACACAAAAGCTGATCCCAACTATTCAGGCCGCGTAACGGTGCCTATTCTCTGGGACAAGCAGAAGAATACGATTGTCTCAAATGAGTCCTCCGAAATCATTCGTATGTTCAACTCCGAGTTTGACGACATCGGAGCAAAGCAGGGTGATTATTATCCATCCGAAAAACGTGCTGAGATTGATGCCCTGAACGAACGTATCTATGACACGTTCAACAATGGCGTCTATCGCTGTGGCTTTGCGACGACCCAGGAAGCATATGACGAGGCGATAGGTCCGTTGTTTGAAACAATGGATTTTCTGGACGAGCGCCTCAAGAATTCCCGATTTCTCGTGGGCGATGAACCCACTGAGGCTGACTGGCGTTTGCTGACAACCTTGTTGCGGTTTGATCCGGTCTATCACGGCCATTTCAAGTGCAACAAGAAGATGCTGATGGAATATGAATATCTCTGGCCTTACACGCGAGATCTCTATCAATGGCCCGGAGTTGCAGAGACATTCAACATCGAACACATCCGCAAGCACTACTATGTCAGTCATGAAACGATTAACCCGCATCGGGTGCTGCCGACAGGTGCAGAAATTAATTTCAATGAACCGCATGGTCGTGAAGCGTTGGGGTAACAGACATGACATCATCTGCAATCATCGCTGCCAAATCTCCTGCCAAAGTCGAATTGGAAGAGGGCAAAGACTATTTTTGGTGTCAGTGTGGCCGGTCGAAGAATCAACCGTTTTGCGACGGGTCGCATGCTGGAACAGACATCAAACCGGTGAAGTTTACCGCAGAGAAAACGGGTACTGCTGCGCTGTGTCAGTGTAAGTCGAGCGCCAATGCACCGTTCTGCGATGGAACGCATGCGAGCTTGGGCGATCTGCAAGTAGGTGATGCCGCACCTGCACCAAAGTCAGATATCCCTTCCGCAACGCCAACACCTGAAGAGCCGACGGTTGCCCGGATCCATGAATTGGCGAAAGACGGACTTTCCAAACTGGGGCATCACGGGGAAATGGGTGCCATGGGTGTACCCCGCAAGGATCTTCCTCATTGGGATGACATACAGGTTTTGCCGGCGCAAATGGCACGTAAACCCTTGTTGGACGATGCCCCTGTGGAAACCTCCATCACGATTGGGCCCCGTGCCGCAAAACCCTTGAAACTGGATATTCCGATATTTGTGTCTGACATGAGCTATGGCGCTTTGTCCGAGGAAGCGAAGACGGCATTGGCAAGAGGTGCCGAGATTGCGGGCACGGGCATCTGTTCGGGTGAAGGGGGCATGTTGCCTGAGGAGCAGGCTGAGAACTCCCGCTATTTTTACGAGCTTGCTTCGGCAATGTTCGGTTGGGACATTGCTCATGTAGAGAAAGTGCAAGCCTTCCATTTCAAGGGTGGCCAAGGGGCGAAAACCGGCACTGGTGGTCATTTGCCGGGCGATAAAGTTCAAGGCAAGATTGCAGATGTGCGGGGGCTTGAACCGGGTCAGGCTGCGATCTCCCCGTCCACCTTTAAGGAACTTGTCACACCTGCTGACTTTAAGAAAATCGCAGAGGAGGTACGGGAGCGTTCAGGTGGTATTCCAATCGGTTTCAAATTATCTGCAAACCATATCGAAGACGATATCGATTTTGCGCTCGAAGCGAGTGCGGATTACATCATCCTTGATGGTCGGGGAGGTGGCACAGGGGCTGCGCCTCTTATTTTCCGTGATCATATCTCAGTCCCGACAATTCCCGCACTGGCACGCGCCAGAAAGCATTTGGATAAGAAAACAGGTCGTGAGGTCACACTTGTCATTACGGGTGGCTTGCGGGTTGCTGAAGACTTCGCAAAAGCAATGGCATTGGGAGCCGATGCGATCGCTGTCAGTAATTCAGCCATGCAGGCGGTTGGATGCATCGCTGCGCGCATGTGTAATTCGAATAACTGCCCGGTTGGTGTTGCCACTCAAAAACCAGAATTGCGCAAGCGGCTTGATGTTCAGATTGGAGCAGAAAAGCTTTCACGTTATTTCGGTGCAAGTGTGGAACTGATGCAAGTGCTTGCTCGGGCCTGCGGACACAACAGCCTTTCCGATTTTAACGTAAAGGACATTACAACCTGGAAGCGTGAGATCTCACATTTGAGCGGTATCCAGTATGCAGGAATTGGTTTGGACTAGTGGAGCCTGAACCAAATACCAATTTCGATGTTCGATCAGAGGATATGCCTGAGGCCATGCGCGTATTGTTTGCTCAATATCCGCGTGACGAATGGGAGGCTCATCCCGGCTTTAAGGATAAAACCAGGCAGTGGCTGAATGCCCACAGGGGCTTTCGCCAGCTGACGGAAATTCTGAACGCGGACGCGAAAGAACTGCTTGATCGAAATCTTGATGCTGCGGAGTATGCAGCACGGCTGTCAAGATATGGAAATATTCTGGTAGGAAATCTGCATGGTCACCACGCTTGGGAAGATCATGAGTACTTTCCGGAACTGTCTGCGGCAGATTCGCGGTTTGACCGTGGGCTGGAAATTCTTGAAAAAGATCACGCGGCACTGGATACCGTGCTCCACGCCTTCACGAACATCGGCAATCGTGCCTTGCGGCTGGAAACCCTGGATGGAAAGAAACTTTATGAGGAAGTTGGAAATTTGCAGCCAGTGATCGAAGCAATAGAAAAATTTCTTGATCGGCATTTGGGCGATGAAGAAGAGCTGGCAGTCCCGATCATCCTTCATCACAGGTTGCGCGGATAAAACACCATGAACAAGAACATGACGGACAGGTCAGTTGAAGAAGACCAAAGTGATGCGGCTGCTAGGCGAAAGAAAGGCGAGTTTGTTCGGGGAGTAAGTGGATTTCGTCATGCCATCGGTGCCCCTGATTTTCCGGCAGAATCGGGACGATATCACTTATTTGTTGCCTTCAATTGCCCATGGAGCCATAGGGCGAGTTTGGCCCGGGGCGTGCTTGGATTGGAAAGCAGCATCACAATGGATGTCGCTTTCCCAAGTCGTACGAATGACGATGATCCTGCCGGCCCCAATCTTTGGGAATTAAATCCAAAGCGGGTTTCGACCCTTACGGGCAAACCATTTCCCGAATGCACAGTCGAAACAGGTACAGGCAAGGGCTTAAGGTTGACGAAGGAGATTTATGGACTCGAGGGCTCTTCAGAGCAGTCGGTACCCATCCTTTATGACAAAAAGTCAAAGCGTATCGTGAATAATGAAAGTGCTGAAATCATCCGCATGCTCAATGAACATGCCTCAGAATTGGGAAGCACCCTATCAGACAAAGAACGGCCAAATTTCTATCCTGTTGATCCAGACATGCGTGATGAAATAGATCGCCTCAACGAACTTATCTATACCGCGATCAACAACGGTGCATATAAGGCTGGCTTTTCCTCGGATCAGGCGATTTATGCAGCGGCATTCGGTAACTATTTCGACGCACTTGCGACCTTGGAAGAAACCCTGGCGGCAGGCAATCGCCCCTTCCTGACGGGAGACACGTTTACCGAAGCTGACCTACGGCTTTTCCCTACGCTATATCGGCATGATCCGATTTATCACCTTCGTATGAAATTGAACGGTGCAAAAATCTTGGATTATCCGCATCTTTGGAAATGGCTCTGCCGCGTTTATGCACTATCCGGTGTAAAGGCAAGCAATTCACTTCTTCATTGTCGACAGGGTTACTTCGGGCGTTCTTGGAATAACACGATACCGCTCGGGCCAAATGTGCCGATGCAATACCCAGAAGCGTATGAGCATCCGGAATTGTGCGATCGATAGACATTAGTTGTTTAACGACCAACAAAAAAGCGGCCCGGAAGCCGCTTTCAATTCTTTAATCCTCGGCGGAAGCTTATCCCGCTTTTTGTACCGCTCTTTTTGCCATGATTTTGACGAGGTTTGCTCTGTATGCGGCGTTTCCATGTATGTCTGATAGCATGTTTGCTTCGTCGACATCGCATGCGGCTGCTGCGTCTGC
>JAAUYH010044091.1_pt1 | contig 28368 bp, 27 predicted proteins | sample 7278061 | NCBI WGS metagenome assembly JAAUYH01 (sample SAMN14350203, study PRJNA611818) | marine sediment metagenome | isolation source: surface marine sediment (0.6m) | place: French Polynesia: Moorea | collected 2018-08
TCAGGGAAGAAAGATTGAAAGATGAAGCTACCATTAGGGACACCTCCCTTTGACAGACAGAGTGCTTTAATTTCGCAATGAGAACCAAGAAATTAGACTTTTTTTCCGATAGTCAGCCACCCCCGCACGCTATTATTCCACTACGACGTAGGCAGTCAGTCGAGATAATTATCTCTGTCCTTTCATCTCCAATTTATCATTATTTGTTTAATAAAACCCATTATTATAACATGATTTAACTAAAATGTCTTTGGCAACTCCCTGAGCATTTTGCTTGTTCCATCGGCAATAGCTTTTTTAATTAACTTGGGAATCATCTCAATAATATTTAAGTTTGGAAAAATATTACTCGTTGAGGACTCTTGATAGGTTGAGTTTTGATAAAGATAAATAGTTAAACTTTCTTTGCTATAAATCCAAACTTCAGGAACACCAATAACAGCATAGACATCTAAAGTAGTTTTAGCTCTGTCGGCGGGAAGCCCCGCTCCTTGTCGCGGAGCGACAGGAGTCGGGGTCGCTCCGCGCACCTTCGGTGAGAAAGCCGACGCGACTAATTATGGGGAGAGTTTTGTGATTGAACATATTTCTTTAATGTTTCTATTGTAACTCCTCCACAACTCGCAATAAAATAAGACTCGTTCCAAAAGACGTGCCTACGTCCATAAACTTGAGGCAAATCCTCAATAAACTCCTTTCGGATTTTTCTGCTAGTCGTAGTCTTCAAGGAATTCACAAATTTACTTAAATCCATTTGCGGATAATAACGAAAGAGCAAATGAACATGATCTGCTTCACCATTAAATTCGATACACTCACAATTCCATTTCTGGCAAAAGTCTTTTATCACTTCTCCCATCCTTTTCAAGATTGAGTTCGTGATAATTTTTTTTCTATACTTGGTAGTCAACACCAAATGTGCTTTTAAGTCCGAAACTGACCTAGCCGTGCGAATAAATCTCTTGCTTTTCTTCATACACCATGATATATTTTTGGTTATGAGAATAGCACACCAATACAAGTTAAAGCCAAATAAAGAACAAAAGGCGAGGTTGAATCGTTGGCTTGATATGTTGCGACACCAATATAATTATCTGCTAGCAGAAAGATTTGATTGGTGGTCGAATAATCGATGTCCAGCCAACGCTTGCCCTTTGGTGTGTCAGTTGCCCGAAACACAGGAACAACCTGATTACTATTCTCAAAAACGCTCTCTCGTGAGACTGAAAAAAAAACGTCCTTGGTACGGACAAATATATTCTCAAGTGCTTCAGGATATGGTTAAGCGAGTCAAAGTTACTTTTGACCGTTATCTGGGGCGGAATACAGAGGGGAAAAGAAGTGGCAAACCGCGATATAAGCCAAAGCATAGATATAAAACGTTTACTTATCCCCAAGCAAAACTTAACTGGCTAGTTTCTGCCAATAGAATAAAGTTGCCCAAAATTGGCGAAGTTAGATTTATCTTGCATCGTCCCTTGCCACCATGATTTAACCTAAAAACTATTTCTATAACTAAGAAGGCAGATGGGTTCTACATTACTTTTTCTTTAGAAGATAAATCTGTACCAGAGGTTATTTCTGATATAGTTCCAAGGGATGAAAATAGTACAGCTATCGATCTAGGTTGTGAATATTTTGCTACTTTGGCTGATGGAACAACAGTAGAACCTCCCAAATATTTTCGACGCTCTCAAGATAAACTTGCCAAACTACAACAAAAAGCCAGTGCCAGAAAAAAAGGCAGTCGAGCTAGAAAACTGTTGTATAGGAAAGTAGCCAAACTTCATCAGAAAATAGCAAGACAAAGAAAACAATTTCACTTTGAGCTATCTAAACAGCTACTAACAAAGTATGACGCTGTTTTCGTAGAAGACTTAACCGTCAAAAACATGGTGCGTCGAAACAAGCCAAAACAGGATGAAGATGGCAACTATCTACCTAATGGGCAAAGTGCTAAATCAGGTTTGGCAAAAAGCATACTTGACTGCGGTTGGAGTCAATTTCTCGATATTCTTTCACTCAAGGCTGAAAGGGCTGGTTTGAAAGTTATCAAAATTAACCCCAGAGGAACTTCTCAAGTATGCTTCAATTGTCTTAATCTAGTAGATAAACAGCTTTCAGACAGATGGCATTGTTGTTATCATTGCGGTGTAATGATGCCAAGAGACTGGAACTCAGCTTTGTTGCTCAAAAAACTGGGGCTGGACGAAACCCTCAGTATAAAACGCTCAACCGCTAGTCGGAAGAGAAGCCAGCACCATATCGCGTAGCGATTGGTGTCTGGAGTCGTCACAAGTAACATCAGATTCTATTGCCAAATCGGGAGGAGGATAAATATCTAGATCCATATTGACACAGCCTCTCACTTGCTCCGCATTATCAATATACAGACAAGTATCTGGTTCTACTCCTGCTAGTTCCTGACGTTTAAAAGTAGTTGAACCAAAATCTTCCCAGTCTCGTTCTTGATGTTCTAATATTTTTTTGACAATATCAGCAATTATTCTGTGGGGTCTTTCATCAATAGCTAAGGGAGACATTATTTCTAATTTGCCCTGGTAATAAGTTAGTCTTACTTGTCGTTTTTCTCCTAATTCTTCTAAGACATTTTCAAAGTCTGACCAGGAAATATCCTCGATACTTATTAAGCTCCCTGGAGCTAATTTGATGGTTTTTATGCGGACACTAAGAGTCATATTAATTTTGGCTTTTGCTTAACTTCTCTAGAGAAATTCTGGCTGCATCTTTGACTTGAGGGTGACTATCTTTTGCTAAAAACTTGAGAGCAGAAATACTTTTTTCTGTATTAAGATTGCCCAAAGCTTCTGCAAGTCTTTGTCTAATGAGCCAGTCTTCTGAGTTAGCGAAGCGCAAGATACTTTCTGCTGCGTCAATAGCTTTGATTTCTCCTAAAGCAGCGATCGCTGCTTGTTGTAAAATTACTTCATCACTGTCTAAAGCTCCTATTAATAACTCTTCCGCTCGCTTGTCTTCTAAGTTACCCAAGGACACCGCAGCACTAAATCTTACTAGCCAGTTATCATCTTCATAAAAAGCTCTAACTAAAGGTTCAAAGGCTCTGATATCTTTTAAGTAGCCTAAAGCTCCTGCTGCATCTGCTCTGATGCCATAATCTGCATCATTTTGTAACAATTCAATCAAAATGGGGTAACATTCAGCAGTTTGCTTGACTCCCAAGGCAAATACCGCCATAGAGCGCACGGGGAGAATCTCATCGTATAAAACTTTTTTAATTAGGGGAACAGCATCTTCTGCTGCAACTTCTCTTAAAGATACCAATGCTAACAGACGATCTTTCGAGTTGGGGCTTTCTAATTTAGTAGCAATCTCTTGTATATTTAATTTAGTCATGGTTAGTTTATTATTTGAGTTTGAATATCTTTTGTAAAATTAATTTAGCTAAATTTTTAAGCCACTACGCCAGCGTTTTAATAAAATAGGCATCCGAGCCATAAAAAATTTCAGAAATAATAGCTTACTCTCGAAGTCAGAGTAATTTTGCGATAATCTCCAAGTATCAGCCCAATTTAGCCACATATTCTTTCTTGATTCTAAATACTCCGCTAATTCCTTTCCATGGAGGGAGCGGTCTAAATCAGGGGATAATTTAAGACTGGATGGCAAACTATTGGGATAGGCAGATGGGTCGTGTCTTGCATTTACCCAGACAGAATCCTTCCCTTTGTTGTAGTTTCTCGACTCTGAATGCCCAAAACCAATATTTTTCACAAAAGAAGTTTTAGGGATCAGGTGTATTTTATTGTAATACAATGCCCCGAGAGTAACAGCAATTACCCAGTCAGTCTTAAGATTCTTTTCTAACCAAAACTGATAGGTCATGGTTTTCTTAGTTTCCACTGTTAGAGGAATATTCGCAAAACTGCCAAAAAGGTTGTAGGGTGGTAATTGATTAACTAAGTTTATATCATGCCAACGATCTGACCAAAGTCCATAACCCCAAGAGAAAACTCGCTTCGAGAGAATAAAATCTGACTCTGGTTGCTCAAATTCTTCTATAAAACTCCCATAAGCACTAATAGAAAATATCTCCTTGCGATCGCGATATGCTTCTAACAAGCGACACATTCTGTCATAAAAACAAGGATTAGGAACGATATCATCTTCTAAATAGACTAGGGAATCATACTCGGAAAGAACTTCGTGTAACCCGAGAATTACATTAAGATTTCCTTTAGGACTACGACCCATGTTCTCAGGTCTGGCTACTATTTTAATGGGGACAATATCAGATAAGGTTTCTAGTAATTCAATACACTGTTTAATTAAAGGTTCATCTTGTGGTTTTCTCGCACCATCGACAAAAGCAATTATTTGCTGTGGTAATAGGGTTTGTTCCCGCACACCAACTATAACTTCTTGGAGTAAGTCAGGGCGAGTAAAAGCAACAATCATCAGTGGTGGTAATTTTTCGGGAAGCTTTACTTCATCCAGGGCAATAGGCAATTCTTTATCATTATTCATAGTTTAAAAGTCAAAAATCTCCAGCTTTGTCGATAAATAAGCGATCGCACTATCCTCTAGTTATCTGTTTGGCAATTTGAACTGTCATAAAATTATTATGAAAAACTTTAGTTGGTTTCTACTATTATTGTTGCTCTCAATAACTTTGTCAGCAGAAGCTCAAACTGCGAATGAAGATTTTTGTACAAGATTTCCCTTAAATGCTAGATGCAGAGAAAATTCTCTGGAGAAGGAAACAAACTCTTCACGAAATAATTTTAACTCTAGTGAAAATGAAATTGTAGATATCTTGGATATTGAAGCAGTAGAAAAGCATTTAAGAGAACTGGGATATACAAATTTCACCAGAAACAATAACAATTCTTTATCTTTGTTGATCCAAGGACGACCATGTTCAGTTTTTATTGCTTCCAATGGAAAAGGGATGTCTCTTTTTTCCTATTTTCCTAAAGACGAAAAAACAACTTTAGAAGTTTTAAATGATTGGAATAAAAGTCTTAGATATTCGTTTGCATATATTTACGAAACAAAGAAGAATAACGAACTGGTGATTCTTGAAACTAATCTAACTGTTACAGGTGGCGTTACCGAGGAAAGGATTAAAAGCTTCTTTCTACTTCATACTGATTATCAAACACGCTTTAGTCAGTATCTTGCAGGGCTTTAAGAGTCAAGGGATGAGGAGTGAAGCATGAGGAGTGAGGATGTAAAACTTACATCTTGCACTCCTTACAAAAAATTGGTTAGCTAATATTATTTCCTCACTCCTTATTAAACCGCCTGGGGTTGTTGTTGGGGTTGGAACTGGAAGAGAGAATAAACTACATTACGACGGATATCGATCATCATTTCCAAGAACAGTTCATAACCTTCTTGTTTGTATTCGATGAGGGGGTCTTTTTGTCCATAACCGCGTAAACCAATAGATTCTCTTAATCCATCCATAGTTTGGAGGTGTTCTCGCCAGAGAGTGTCAATTTGTTGCAGAATAAAGAATCTTTCTGCTTGACGCATCAACCCTGGTTGCAGATTATTAATTTGATGTTCTTTGATGTCATAAGCTTTGCGGACTTCTTCATGGAGGAAAGTTTTAATTTCCCCTACGGTCATATCTTCCAGGTGAGCAGGTTCTAGGTCTTCTAAGAGATAGATAAATTCTTTGACCTTATCCACCATCTTATCTAGTTGCCACTCTTCAGGGGGTAGTTCAGGATTGATATAAGCATCCACGATTTCACTCATGGTTTTTTCCGCGTACTCAATCACCTGTTCTTTGAGGTCTAACCCTTCTAAAACCCGACGACGTTCCGCATAAATAGCGCGACGCTGGTTGTTCATCACCTCGTCATATTCAAATACTTGTTTTCTGGTGTCGTAGTAGAAAGTTTCTACTTTCTTTTGCGCTCCTTCTAGGGAGTTGGTTAGCATTTTAGACTCAATAGGCATATCGTCTTCAACCCTCATCATTTCCATGAGTCTGCCTACACGATCGCCCCCAAAAATCCGTAATAGGTTATCCTCTAAACTAAGGAAAAATCTGGTTGATCCTGGGTCGCCTTGTCTTCCTGCTCTACCCCGTAACTGGTTGTCAATACGACGGGATTCATGACGCTCTGTCCCAACAACGTGCAATCCTCCCAGTTCAATCACTTCATCGTGTTCTTTATCAGTCAAATTCTCGTATTCTTGGCTAATTGCTTGATATACCTCCCTGAGTTTTTGAAGTACTGGGTCTTCTATGGGGGCGTTTTCTGCTGCGATCGCAATTTTTTCTTCGGCTTCGAGTTCTGGAAGACTTTGTTCTCCATACTCTTTCACGGCAAATTTGACTGCTTCTTTGAGCAGATTCTCAGTTTCAGCCGATAATTCTGTAGGGAAGATATCAGGGGAAGCACGCCAGGTTTTCTTTTTCTGTCCCCCTGGAGCAAACCCTTGAGGTGATTTTTTCCCGCCATTGAGTTGGGGAACTCCCGCCATTAAAGCGTCATCTTCAGGAATAGCAATTTTGGGCATAAAATACTCTCGTATTTTTAACCTTGCCATATAGTCCGCGTTACCACCCAAAATAATATCTGTACCCCGACCAGCCATATTTGTTGCGATGGTAACAGCACCTTTGCGCCCTGCTTGAGCCACAATTTCTGATTCTCGCTCTACGTTTTCAGGACGAGCATTAAGGAGGTTGTGAGGAATATTCCTTTGTCTGAGGAGGGAAGAAAGTAACTCTGATTTTTCCACACTAGTAGTACCCACTAATACAGGGCGACCTACTTCGTGCATCTGGGTGCAGTCTTCTGCTACAGCTTGCCATTTACCAATTTCTTTGCGATATACGGCATCAGGTACATCGTGGCGTTTTGACTTAAGATTGGTAGGAATAATAGTTACTTCTAGGTTATAGACCTTCTCAAATTCTGTTTCTTCGGTTTTTGCCGTTCCTGTCATCCCTGCTAACTTAGGATATAGCAAGAAAAAGTTTTGATAGGTAATACTAGCAAGAGTTTGGGTTTCCCGTTGAATTGGTACATTTTCTTTGGCTTCAATGGCTTGGTGCAGACCATCACTCCAGCGTCTTCCAGCCATTACCCTACCTGTAAACTCATCTACAATGACAATTTCATTGTTACGAACCATGTAGTTAACATCTTTAGTAAATAGTTCTTTGGCTTTAAGAGCATTAAAGATATAGTGCGCCCAAGGATTTTCGCGATCAAACAGGTCATTTACTCCCAACAGCTTTTCTGCGTTCTCAAAACCATCATCTGTCATTAGAACATTACGAGCTTTTTCATCTACCTCATAATCTCCTGGACCATCTTCTACTTCTTGTTTGACTAATCTTTGAGCAATTGCTGCTGCTTGAAGATACTTTTCAGTAGGTCGTTCTATCTGTCCTGAAATGATCAGAGGAGTTCTCGCCTCATCAATTAATACTGAGTCCACCTCGTCAATGACACAGTAGTTAAAGGGACGCTGTACTACATCTTCCATGGCGGTTTCCATGTTATCCCTTAAGTAGTCAAAACCCAACTCACTATTAGTAGTATAGGTAATGTCACAGTCGTAGTTTTTCTTTCTCTCTGGTGGACTCATCCCTCCTTGAATTAGTCCCACACTTAAGCCTAGGAAGCGGTGAACTTGTCCCATCCATTCCGCGTCTCTTCTGGCTAGATAGTCGTTGACCGTTACAACATGAACCCCTTTACTAGTTAAACCATTAAGATAAGCAGGAAGAGTACATACTAGGGTTTTTCCTTCCCCTGTTTTCATTTCTGCTATCTGTCCTTTATGAAGTACAATACCCCCTAGGAGTTGCACATCATAGTGGCGCATTCCTAAAACTCGAATACCTGCTTCTCTTACTACAGCAAAAGCTTCTGGAAGAATCTCATCCAGGATTTCTTCTCTCTCTTCGCGGTTTTTCGCTTTGTCTAGTAGCTGTCGAAATTCGGTTGTTTTCCCTCTTAACTGTTCATCAGATAGTTGTTTAATATCTTCTTCTAAAAGGTTTATCTCTGCTACTAAAGGCTGGAATTTTTTTAATTTTCGGGCGTTTGGGTCGCCTAGGAGTCGTTTTAGCATAATAAATCTATTCTTAGGATTATCTAGGTATTTTTATCTATTTAAGGTTTCGCGCTCACAGTTTTGATTAAGTTTACCCTAACTGATATAGCTATCTGTGGATACAGAGAAAAGTAGCGCAATATTTGGTGATATTTATTAACTCTTAACAGATTTTACCATTGAGACTCGTTCCTAATTTCTGCTACAACCCTATTTTAGAGTTACGGATATCTCTACTGAATTGTCTTAATAACACTATGCCTTTTGACAAACTACCATCCATACTTAAACTTTTTGTTGATGAAGTTAATTAAGTTAAAGAAGCCAAAGATAGAGCCAAAGAATTGCCAGTAAAAAACCCCAATTAAACGATTACAACAAATTTTATTTCTAATAGTGGAATACTCTTGACCAAGATATGCGATCGCTCCATTTCTGATTTACCTGTTTCAAACTTTTGGCAAAGTTACTCCACGACTTTGATTTTGATATTTACCACCCCGCTCTGCATAGGTGGTTTGACAAGATTCTCCTTCAAAAAATAGTAATTGTGCTACGCCCTCGTTAGCATAAATTTTAACATCAGCACTAGAAGCATTAGAAAATTCCAGAGTAATACTTTGACCCTGCCAGGAAGCCTCAAGGGGAGTGATGTTTGCAATGACCCCAACCCTTGCATAGGTTGATTTTCCAAGACACACAGCAGTTACATTAGGAGGCATTTTAATACTTTCGAGTGATGCTCCCAATCCATAACTGTTGGCGGGAATTATAAAATAAGAAGAACCATCTTCATTGGTGTGTAATTCAGCTTGTTCTAGATTTTTAGGATTAAAATTTTTCGGATCTACTACCGTCCCAGGAATATGTCTAAATATTCTAAAATCATGAGGTGACAAGCGTATATCATAGCCGTAAGAACTTAGACCCCAACTGATAGTTGGAACTTCTTTATCTTTTCCTAATATTGCTTTTCTAATTGATTTTTCTTCAAAAGGATAAATCATTCCTTTTTTAGATTGTTCAATTATCCACTTGTCATTTTTAATCATTTTTACTGCCTTTTAATTCTCCTCTAAATTAGACTTTACATCCTCAATTTAATCTTGTGTATCTTTTAAATATTGCTTGAGTTTTTTAGAAATATCTAATTGTTATTTAAGTTTTTTGACTTCGGTATTTTTAACTCTATATTCATTCTCTAAAGACAAAGACTCTAAATCCCGATCGCCCAGAACTATCCTAGCAATATCGATTCTATCTTGTCTAGGATAGTCAAAAACAATATAATACCCTACACCCGATCACCCTAAAAACTGAGATATTTTAGTGTAGGAATGCCAGAACCTCATTCAACCCATCATTGGAAAATTGACAGACCACTAGGGATAGGGAAAAAAGCAGTAGTTTAGAATCAACTAATTGCTAGTTTTTAAGGAACGGATTTCTACTTCTTGTTTGATCGCCACTAAAGTTTTTTCCAAGGTATTTTCGTAAATATTGTAAAAAATGCTACGGCTAGGGGTAGAACCTGGTGCTACTTTTACTCTGTGGGTAATTAATACTTGGTTTGGTGGTGCGCTCGGGTAAGGGGATACGGGTTCAAGTAACCATGTTCCATCAAGAGATTCTAAATCACCATCAACAAAATTGAAATCAATGGTTTGGGGATAAGACTCGGTAACTGCAATGCGAACTCTGGATTTGGTGGTAAAGATTAAGGTTCTAATCTTGTTAATTTGTTCAAAAACTTTACGCTCGCCGTTCTGCTCTACTAATTCACTATCTGAGACACTGGGCAAAAAGTTTTCAAAATTATCATAATCGGTTAAAACTTGCCAAACTGTATCAACTGAACCATTGACTAAAATTCGACAAGTATATTCACCATCATCTCCTTTTAAAATAGCTTTTCCTTCTCGCAGTGCTACTCTTTCTAAAGTAGGAAGTTTATCCACAGGACCATCAAAAAGTTTGGCGGTAGCTTGAGGGATAAAGAGGTTTAAGGCGATCGCTCCACTGAGAAGAGCCATCAACCAACGAGATTTTTGCAACTGAGTTTTTAAAACCATTGGGCAAGAAGATCGTAAAAATTTCCTTAAGAGAACCATTGCCAATTCTAGCAATCCTTATTGAGCCAATAGATTTTTCTTTGAAAGGGATAATTAGGTAAAGGGACTTTTTTGCCAGAATATTCTTGATAAAGCTCTTTCCAAGCAATATTTGCTCCTTTGACGTAAAGTTTAGCCAAATTGTTCCCAGTTATTTCTTCTGTGGGAAGAGTAGCAGCATTAAAGGCTGGCGCAACAGTATGTTTCGGGGATATTTTTCCTGAAAAAACTCCAGATTCAGTATTACCTTGGAGAAAGCTAGATAGTTTGGCTTGTAAATCAGGAATTGAAACTGTCACAATGGCTAAACGATGCTTAAAATGCGATCGCCCAACCCTAGCAGTAAAACAAATATCTACTAAAGATAAAGGGGAGCCAGACTTAACACTTCCTTGGGAGCAATACGAAACCATTGTGCATCAAATTCCTTGAGATGAGGCACAAAACCACCATAACCCAGAGCAGCATTAGTAATATTTTGCCATCTAGTTGCAGGAACTTCTCAGAACCCATTCTGGCGATCGCCTAATAATTGCCAAAAAGAAGCTGGACTGTTAGCACCCCCAGGAAAACGACAACCCACCCCCACTACAGCGATTGGAGATCGCTGTTTCGACTCCAAAGCAGATAGCTTATCCTGCAATTGTTTGAGAGCTATTAAAGCGCGTTTCCTAGGAGAAAGAGGCTCTCTCATCTGAAGTTGACCCAATAATTTACAACAGATATTTAATTAAACCATCCTTTAACCAATTAACCTGAAACAGTAAATGATACGATGGAGTTATGCCATCAATAAATATATCGGGGACGTTTCATAATTATGAGTTAACCGCCCCTGCTGCCAATACCCAACGTCCCTCATTGGTTTTTATTCATGGTTGGCTTCTCAGCCATCACTACTGGCAGCCCTTAGTTTCACTCCTCAAGCCCTACTATCAATGCTTAACTTACGATCTCAGAGGGTTTGGCAATTCTCAAACCACCACAACTCCTCCTAAACAAGAATACAGTCTTGCTTCCTATGCCCAAGACCTGAAAATTTTACTGCAAAAATTAGAGATTGAAAGAGCTTGGCTAATTGGTCATTCCCTAGGAGGTAGTATTGCTTTGTGGACAGCCAATATTTGCTCTGAAACAATCCAAGGTGTGACCTGTATCAATTCAGGTGGTGGTATTTATCTCAAAGAAGAATTTGAGAGGTTTCGCACTGCGGGTAAACAACTAGTTAAATTCCGTCCTCGTTGGCTACCCTACATACCAGGTTTAGAGTTGATTTTCTGTCGTATGATGGTAGCTCATCCTCTAAATTTACAATGGGGTCGTCAAAGAATTCGCGATTTTGTCAGTGCTGACTCTCAAGCTGCTTTAGGTTCATTACTAGATTCAACTACCGAAGCAGAAGTGCATCACTTACCTCAACTAGTGTTTCGTTTAGAGCAACCTGTTTATTTTATTGCAGGAGCAAAAGATAAAGTTATGGAACTCAAATACGTCAATCATTTGGCGAGTTTTCATGCTCTTTTCGATACACCCCAAGGCAATGTTTTTGAAATTCCTGATTGTGGACATATAGCAATGTTAGAGCATCCCGAACAAGTAGCTAAGATTTTAGGGGATATTTTACAGCAAAACTGCAAATCATCTGTTGATTTATAGTGTTCATTTTCTGGTAGTAATAAATATGTAAGGAAACTCTTATAATTTGATATTTAAGTATCAGTTTTAGCAACGACCATAGAAAGAAATTTTCTTGGAAAATTCTTGAATATTTATTAGATTTTTAACAGCCTAAACTAAAATAGGAGTTATAATCTGAATTTGGAAGGAGCGATTCTATTGAGCGATCAATGCCAAATTATAATTTTAATTGCCAAAAATGGTAAAATTCATAACGGGCAAAAAAATTATAAATGTCAAGATTGCAGAGGACAAATTATAGAAAATCTACCAAAAAATATATTACAGAAGAAACTACACAACTAATCGCTCGCCTATTATAAAAAAATTTCCTTATTGCCAAATTGAATTTCTTTTCCGCAATGTTGACAGTTTAAGGAGTGTTTAAATCCTGAAATTATTAGATATCATCAAACAGTATATTGATAATCAGTCAGGGGGAAAAAATAAGGATGCTACGCAGTTTCTTTACTGGTCGGGCATTCATGAGGGGCTTTCGCCTGGGGTTTCCCCAAGCTTTTATTTATAAGCTTCTTCCCTAACTTAAGAAGATAGGGAATTCGGCCCGACATTTACGTTAAAACAGTACTTTGCCTAAACTATGAGCATTCTGGAACTAATTGAACAAAGACTGAAAGAAAACTTTGCGTTGCACGAACAATACCTAAACCCACAGATGGTCAAGGTACTGAGAACTATCGGATACGATCGCCACTATGTTAAGGCTGAAGGTCCCTATTTATTTGATGATCGCGGTGAACTTTATCTGGATTTGCTCAGTGGCTTTGGGGTATTTGGGTTAGGGCGTAATCATCCGAAGATTATTCAGGCACTACAAGAAGTGCTAACGGCAGAATTACCCAATCTAGTTCAACTGGATGCGTCCCTGCTAGCTGGGTTGCTGGCAGAGCGTCTGATTGAGAACGCACCTCCTGGAATGGAACGAGTCTTCTTCGCTAACTCTGGCACGGAAACTGTAGAAGCAGCAATCAAATTTAGCCGTTATGCCACTGGAAGAAGCAAAATTGTCTATTGTCAGGGAGGTTATCACGGACTTACTCTGGGTTCTCTTTCAGCAACGGGAGAATCCCACTATCGTGAGGGCTTTGGTCCGTTATTACCGAATTTCCTTGAGATTCCCTTTGGAGATCTCACAGCACTGGAGCAAGCCCTTGTAGGCAAAGACGTTGCAGCCTTCATTACCGAACCCATCCAAGGTCACGGTGTACGGATTCCCGATGCTTCCTATCTACCAACGGCAGCAGAACTTTGTCGTCGGTATGGAACGTTGTTTATTGCAGATGAGGTGCAGACTGGATTAGGGCGTACAGGCAAATTCTGGGCGGTGGAACATTGGGCAGTAGAGCCTGACATTATATGTGTTGCGAAAGCTCTTTCTGGCGGGTTTGTGCCAGTAGGTGCTGTTCTCTGTCGCGGTTGGATCTTTGACAAAGTTTTTAACCGCATGGATCGCGCGGTGGTTCACGGCAATACCTTTGGCAAAAACAATCTGGCAATGGCTGCTGGCATCGCTACTCTGGAGGTAATTAAGGATGAAAGACTAGTGGAGTGTTCGGATCTTATGGGTAGACGAATTATCGCAGAGCTTGAGCCACTAGTAGAACAGTACGAGTGTTTGAAAGAGGTACGGGGACTGGGTATGATGATGGCATTGGAGTTTGCCGAGCCGAAGAGTTGGTCATTAAAAGCAGCGTGGAAGATGTTAGAAACAGCTAATAAAGGACTATTTTCCCAACTGATCGTTGTCCCTCTGTTTACTCGTCATCACATCTTGTCCCAGGTTGCTGGTCATGGAATGAATGTGGTGAAGTTCCTCCCACCACTGACTCTCACAGATAAAGACTGCTGCTGGATTGTTGAGGCAGTCCGTGATGTGGTAGCGGATGCCCACCGTATTCCTGGAGCCTCTTGGGAATTTGGCAAAACTCTAGCCAATCAAGCCCTCCGGAGGAAAGCTGAGAGAAAGATTTAGTATGTCTAGTTTGTTTCATCCATTATGCGGTAGCAATCTCAGTACCTTGTTGAGGTTGTTATTTACCAATAGAGGGATCGATCGAAAACACCTTACTCAGGCTAGTGTAGCTCTAGGGTTTACCCTGGCGCGTTTGCCCTTGTCTATCATAGAAAGAGGGTTGATGGAATGGGTTTATGAAAGTCAAACATCCATAAAATCGCCAATTTTTATTGTGGGCTATTGGCGTAGTGGCACGACCCATTTACATAATATTCTCAGCCAATCAGAAAATTTTGGCTATATATCGCCTCTAACAGCAGGATTGCCTTGGGATATTCTCGGAATCGTGCGGATGTTTCAACCACTGATGGAGTTAGCTCTTCCTAGCGATCGCTATGTCGATAATGTTGCGGTCAAACCAGATTCGCCTCAGGAAGACTCAATCCCTCTGGCAAATATGATTCCTCTTTCTTACTATCACGGTCTTTATTTTCCCAAACGCTTTAAGTACCATTTCAATCGAGGCGTGTTTTTTGAAGGATGCAGTACCCAAGAAATTGAGCAGTGGGGACGCTGGCATAGTTATCTGTTGAAAAAGGTATCTATTCATCAGAGTGGCAAACAGTTGCTGATTAAAAATCCTGTATATACTACTCATATTGCTAAATTGAGGTCAATCTGGCATGATGCCAAGTTTATTCATATTTATCGCAACCCTTATGTAGTGTTTCAATCGACACGCCACTTTTTTACGCGACTCTTACCAGAACTTGCCCTACAATCTTACGAGAATTTATCCATCGGTGAAATCGAGCAAGCGATTCTAGAAAGTTATCCGCGCATGATGAATGCCTTGTTATCAGATAGTGCCAATTTACCGTCTGAAAGTTTCGTGGAAATTTGTTTTGAAGATTTAGAAAACGATCCACTTAAACAAATCCAGAAAATTTACCACCAGCTTGAGCTTCCAGGCTTAGAACAAGCAAGTGCTAACTTTGAAAATTACCTAACCAGCCTTCAAGGGTATCAGAAAAATAATTATCCCTTCGAGCCAAAAGTTGTTAATCTCGTTGAATCCCACTGGATGTCATTCATCGAGCGATGGAAATACCAATCGCCCCACTCGATAAACTGATTTGGTTAAATGAAATATATCAAATTTCTATTTCTGGGTCTTGGGTTTGCCTTACTGAGTTTAATTTTGCGTCAAACGAACCTTAAAGAAGTTTGGCAACATATCACTCTCGTTGGTTGGCTGGGAATGACCATTGTCATAATCTTTTATTTCCTAGAGTTTCTCTCAGATATTTGTACGTGGCAGCTTACATTTAATAGCATTCCCATGACTCTAAAATGGACATCCCGTCTTTTTCTAATTTATATGGTTGGAGCAGCGTTTAATCGCGTCACTCCTCTAGCTTCTTTAGGAGGGGAAGGATTTAAGGCGGTGATGCTGAAAACTCACTATCAGATTGGCTATCAAGAAACAAGTGCTTCAATAATTCTCACCAAGACCTTAAATACCCTATCTCTATTGATATTTGTAGCAATTGGTTTTTTTCCTCTATTAATCTCTAAGCAATTTTCTGCTTCGTTTAAGACAGTCACCGCAGTAAGCTTCGCAGTCTTCGCCTGTTGTATTGTGATATTTTTCCTAGTGCAGCGATTCCGTTTAGCCTCTTGGATGGCTGATCGGCTGGGACATTCCCCCTTGGGCGATCGCTTAGTTCGACTTTTGTCCCATCTCTGTAGCGTGGATGATCTCTTAGTCGAGTTTTATACCAATCCATCGAGGATGAGAAACGGGCTAATTGTAGGCTTCCTTAATTGGCCCCTCGGAGTTTTGGAAATTTATTTTTTAATGCAGTTTCTCAGGCATCCCATTAGTTTTACCGATGCCTGGCTCTTGGATTCTGTAGCGCAATTGGTGCGTGCTGGAACTTTTTTCATTCCAGCCAACATCGGTACTTTAGAGGGGTCTTTAGTAGTTCTTGGTGCAGGCATTACAGGCAGTCCAACGTTAGGGTTAACTATTTCTGTCATTCGACGGTTCAAAGATCTTCTTGGGATTTTAGTAGGTCTGCTGATCTGGTGGCTGTTTTCATTCAAGCCAACTTTACCAGAACCCCCAACAAAATAGCTGCTATCAAGAGAGTTAAACCTTACGGGCTTAGGGGGTCAAAATCTTCCTAAAATTTAAAGTTTTTCTAAAAATCTAGAGATTTTTGTTAAATTAATCACACTTTTGTAAAATCTACAGGTTTAGATCGGGTTGAGACATGATAATTCTGTAGTTATTGCGACAAAATGAGTATATTCCTATTATTTAGGATGATTCGAGGCTAATCAAACTAACATAGATATCAAGGAGCAATCTATGCCTGAGACTCCCCAAGAAGTCTTGAAAATGATTCAAGAGCAAAATATAGAATTAATCGATCTAAAATTTGTTGACCTATTTGGTATTTGGCAACATTGTACCTTTCATCGCAGCCTGGTTGATGAAGATGCTTTCAATGAAGGGGTAGCTTTTGACGGCTCTAGTATTAGAGGCTGGAAAGCAATTAATGCTTCTGATATGGCAATGGTTCCCGACCCTAGCACAGCCTGGATTGACCCCTTCATGGAAACTCCCACTTTAAGTATGATTTGTTCTATTAAAGAACCTCGTACTGGAGAGTGGTATGACAGAGACCCTCGTTCTTTGGCACAAAAAGCAGTAGAGTATCTTAAAACCACTGGTATTGCTGATACAGTATATTGTGGTCCAGAACCAGAATTTTTTATATTTGACGATATTCGTTTTGCTCAAACAGAGTACGAAGGTTTTTACCATATAGATTCAGCAGAAGGAATCTGGAATGCTGGTATGGCAGAAGCTGGAGGAAATCTCGGCTACAAGCTTGACCATAAAAGAGGTTATTTCCCTGTATCCCCTTCTGATAGCTTGCAAGATATCCGTAGCGAAATGCTGCTGACTATGGCTAAATGCGGTGTTCCTATCGAAAAGCATCACCATGAAGTTGCTTCTGGTGGACAATGTGAATTAGGGATTAAATTTTCCAATCTTGTTTCTGCTGCTGACTATATCCTGATTTATAAATACGTAGTCAAAAACGTAGCTAAAAAACATGGAAAAACTGCTACCTTCATGCCCAAACCCATGTTTAATGACAATGGAACTGGCATGCACACTCATATGTCGATTTGGAAAGGGGGAGAACCTCTGTTCTTTGGCGATGGCTATGCAGACTTAAGTCAGACCGCGCTCTACTTTATTGGTGGTATTCTGAAGCACGCTCCCGCTATTTTAGCATTTACTAACCCCTCTGCTAATTCCTATAAGCGTCTTGTTCCTGGCTTTGAAGCACCAGTAAACTTAGCCTATTCTCAAGGAAATCGCTCCGCTTCGGTACGTATCCCCCTAACTGGTAGCAATCCTAAAGCCAAGCGTTTTGAGTTCCGTTGTCCCGATCCTTCTTCTAATCCTTATCTTGGCTTCTCAGCAATGCTTTTAGCAGGTATTGACGGGGTTAAAAATCAGATTGACCCAGGAGAACCATTAGATGTGGATATTTATGAGCTTTCTCCTGAAGAGTTGAGTAAGATTCCTTCAACTCCAGGTTCTCTAGAAGGTGCTTTGGACGCACTACAAAAAGACCATGCTTTCTTAACTAGTACTGGTGTGTTTAGTGAAGACTTTATCCAAAACTGGATTGAATACAAAATAGACGCAGAGGTCAATCCCTTACGTTTACGTCCCCATCCTTATGAGTTTGCACTCTACTACGATTGCTAAAGCCAGAGTTACAGATTACTCTTTCTTAGGGGATACTTTCTCCCAACTCAGGTTGAGTGTTGGTTGACGCTCCCACACTTTTAGTGTGGGATTCTTAGTTCATCAAGTCCACTTAAGCCAAGTTCCTTGCGGTACTTGACAAGCGAGGTGGTTCTTTCCCTAAGCGTTAACTTTCCGTCCGCCCGGCGGTAGTTGCAAAGCGTGCAAAATTTTTTTGAGTTAAAATGCTGGTCGTTCAGTTCCCATGAAGATTTTACCCACTCCTGGGTGAGATACTGAAACTGCAAAGTAGAACCCGATATCTTCAATTGTCAAGGTACAGCTAGGGTAACGTTTTAGGTTACTGAGGTTTTTATACAGGTTAATTACCTTTCCTGTTACACTTGATTGTAGCAATATACGTAGCTACAGCCAAGGGATGGTAAGAACAAAAATGTTGAGAGTAAGGTTAACTAATTGGGAATGGCAAACTTTGCAAAAATACGCGGAGTCTAAACATTACTCAATGTCCGAAGTTATTCGCGATTACATCAAAACCCTGCCCTCAATTCATCCCGTCGCGGGACGCGAGGGACGAATTGAGGAAGAGAGGTAAAGTTAAATTTATCAACATTCACATAGGGGTCGGGGAAAATACGTATATATATTATGAAGGATCACGAATCAGGAAAGATCAACAGACTTGCTCACCGGGCGCGAAACACTTTCCCTCCTCTCCTCATCTCTCAACAGATCCATTGGATATGGCGAGGCAACCTCGCCATATTTTGACGAAGTCCAAGCAGGCTCCGCCTATCATTTGCGGAGTACCTTTGACCTCATAATTCATTCCTCAAATAGGGATGAAAAATAAAGAAATAATAAAGGGATGTTCAGTATTTTCCTCACTCTTCATCCCTCAAATTCATCCTGATAAAATTACTTAAGTAGATAGATATTTAACTTTTATTTAAAATTGTCAAGTAAGAAAAAATAACTATATAAATTCTTCACATATAGTATTTTTAAAAAGTTAGATATTATATTTGGTTTTAATTGAAAAACTGTGTTATATAATACTGAAAAAGAAAATATAAAAATACAAACTAAACAGAATTAAGTTTGTGGCAACTGAATACAAACTATACATATCTCGTAATATTAGCTAAAGAGTAGATGAAGTCGAGAGTCTTGAAGAAAACTAAACTTACAATAGATAAAAAATCTAATTATTCAGGTAATAATTCCCTAACCCAATTGTTACCCAAACCTTTAAGAGCTATATTTAGCTCTTTCTCTGTTTCTTGGTTAGCTTGTATTCCCATGACAGCTTTAATTGTTATTGTTTGGAATACTGCTGCTCAAGCTCAAGGTCATGACGCTCCTGCAAATATAGAAGAAATTAAGATAGTTCTTGACTCAATTTTTCTTCTATTTTGTTCTGTGCTAGTAATCTTTATGAATGCTGGCTTCGGAATGCTAGAAACAGGATTTTGTCGCCAAAAAAATGCGGTTAACATATTATCAAAAAACTTAATTGTTTTTGCGATCGCCACCATTGCTTATTGGGCAATTGGGTTTGGTTTGATGTATGGTGAAGGAAATAGCTTTATTGGTTTAAGTGGCTTTTTCTTCGGTGGTGATGGTACACCCTATGGGGACGCTAACTATCCCGAGGCTGTTCCTGCTGCAATATCTTTCCTGTTCCAAGTTGCATTTGCTGCTACTGCTGCTACCATAGTTTCTGGTGCTGTTGCAGAAAGAATTAAATACGATGCTTTCTTAATCTTCAGTTTCTTCCTAGTAGCTATTTCCTATGCGGTTACTGGTCACTGGGTATGGGATGGCGGTTGGTTAAGTAGTTTAGGTACTGATGCTAATGGCGATGCTGTAGGCTTTTCCGACTTTGCTGGCTCTACTGTAGTTCACTCTGTGGGTGGTTGGGCTGCTTTAGTAGGTGCATATATCTTAGGACCAAGACTGGGTAAATACCAAGATGATACAGTCAACGCCCTTCCTGGTCACAATATGGGTTTTGCTACCCTAGGATGTCTAATTCTCTGGATCGGCTGGTTTGGTTTCAATCCTGGTTCAGAATTAGCAGCAACAGCTAATGTTCCCTACATTGCTGTAACTACAAACCTCGCAGCAGCAGCAGGTGGTGTTACTTCTACTTTCACCTCTTGGATTAAAGACGGCAAACCAGACTTATCCATGACTATCAACGGTATTCTTGCGGGACTAGTAGGGATTACTGCTGGTTGTGCAGATGTAAGTTATCTGTCTGCGGTGATTATTGGTGCGATCGCTGGTATTATTGTAGTGTTCTCCGTCGGCTTTTTTGACTCTGTTCTCAAAATTGATGACCCTGTGGGTGCAACTTCTGTTCACTTAGTCTGTGGTATTTGGGGAACTCTTGCTGTCGGTATCTTTGGTAGTGCTAATATCATTTACCAAATTATCGGTATCCTAGCTATTGGCGCATTTACCGTTGTCTTTAGTGGTGTTGTGTGGACGATTCTCAAAGTAACTATTGGTATTCGGGTTAGCGAACACGAAGAAATCCAAGGTTTAGACATTGGCGAACATGGTATGGAAGCATACAGTGGTTTTGTTAAAGAAGCTGACCTCATTAGTGGTGGTGGTTCTGGTTCAACTATCGGAATGCCAGGAATGTCAGGTAGTTCTGAATTTTAATAAATTATTAATCTTTCTGGTCTGAGAAAAGATTTAACTAATAATTTTATCGTCACTAGAAAATCTAGTGGCGGTTTTTTGTATTATTGCTAAGTTTTATTAAAGTTATAGATTGAATTTGGCTAAGATTTTATTGCTGCTAAATCCCTACTTCATGAAAACTTTAACTAATCATTAATTGACTCAAAAAACTAATTAACTTGAGCAAATAGCTTATTCCAAGGAAGTTCTGTAGCATCTGGATTAGCGATAATTTCGACAATTTTGTTTTTGGCTTCCTGATTTACAAGTGCTTCTACGCAAACTTGAGCAACTTTTTGACGCGGGATACTTCCTTCCAATAGAGTATCTGCGGATGACATGACTATATTATCTGTATTATTCTCGTTTTTAAGTCCACCAGGTCTAACTATTGTATAAGTTAAACCACTTTCTTGCAGATATTGTTCTGCTTGTTTTTTCCAATAAAGTATTAACCAAAATAAATTTAAGGGATGAAAAAATTGAGATACACATAAAGAAGAAACAATCACAAAATGGTCAATATTTTGGGTTTTGGCAACATCAACCAAATTTTTTGTTCCTTGATAATCTATTTGATAAGGAGCAGTAAAATCAAAACTAGGACTTGCCCCAGTAGCGCATAATAAAATATTACAATCGGTTATAGCTGATGTAATACTGTCTTTGTCTAAAACATCACCTAATACTAATTCTGCTTCCGATGGTAAAACATCACGGGCTTTTTCTAAGTCTCTGACTAAAGCTCTGACGGGAATATTTTTCTTAACTAATTCTCCGACGATGTGTTTTCCTGTTTGTCCTGTAGCTCCAACTACTAAAGCGTGCATAGAGGTTTTGCTCACACCTAATATAAGAAATGAAGGTTTAACTGCTTGTTAACTCCTACATTGTAAATAATTTAGCAACAGCAAAAATTATTATTCTGGATAATCTAGTAATATGCAATTCAAATTTATCTCCCACAAACAAAATATGGTCTTACCTGTCTCTGATGGCGAGTTTCACGTACCTACTTCTTATAATGACCGCAACCTACCAGAGTCAGCACCATTAGCAAAAGCCAGTGATTCTTTCTTGTTTCAAGGGTCTTTTTTAGGTTCTATGGATTTATATAGCGATCGCACTTCTGTGGCTGGCTATCTCGATACCCATGAAGGATGGTTTTATCGTTGCGCTAAACCAATGCAAGTAGAGCCATTAGGCAAGAACGGTTATATCCTAAGTGTGGGACATTACAAGTATTTTGGTTATGAGGTAGAGCCAAAAATTGCCGTAGTATTCAATCCTTCTCAATTCGGGAAATACAAGATGCACACTGTACCTATTCCTGGTTATGTAGCTCCTGGTTATGAGGTGGTTTATCACGCTGAGATGGATTTACAAGAATTAGATTTACCAGCAACTCTCGGAAAACAAACCAAACAGATCTTTAAGTCTCAAAAATCTCTCCCCACTACCATGACAAGAGTTGGTTGGACATTGGATATGTCTGTAACAGTTGTTTTTCCCAAATTTATTGATAAATTGCCTAATTCTTTAATTCAGAAAACAGGCGATCGCTTGTTGTCTCAAATTGTACGCCAAATATCTCCTCGTCTCACTTACAAAGTTCAGCAAGATTTTCATACTGGCTTAAATCTCCCCATTCCTCCTAAAAGTGGTAGAACATTCCAGAAGATTGGGGGAAGCAGCGATCGCCCTGAACCAGAAAATGGCAATTGTGCTGCTTAATTGAATCTAAGACTCAGTAATTACTAACTACTAGGTAATAAGTAAAAAGTCCAAAATAGCGAGTTACTTACTACTTGCTACTTACTACTTTACTGATGCAGGAAGTTTATTCTGGCAACTTATACTGTTCTACAATCTTTTTGGCATATTCTGGTACATGAGCTTCTAACTTCTCGGGATGGTTGCGTTTAACGTAGAGGTAATTGCGAGTAAAGTGAGAATCAAGGGAAAAACGAGCATATTCTAACCCCTTCGGACCAATTTTATCAATTACTACTCCCATTGCTTTAGCTGCCCACATGGGAAGAGTTACTCCTTTATCATAAGCTGGAATGCTCTGCTGTACCGCTTGTTTGCGATCGCCTTTAGAGGTGACAGGTTGAGTATCTATTTGATCTTTTACCAGTTCTAGCATCTGTTTACCAGTATCGTTTCTTACTACGATCCATTGCCAACCAAAAGGCGCACCCATATAGCCTACTACCAAATCTGCAAGAGAGTTAACATAGTCAAAACAACTCATACAAGAAGGAGCAAAGACATCCTTGAGTTTGTTGGTTTTTAAGCCAAAAAATGGTACTTTTTCGATTGAACCATCTTCATGCTTGAAATGTATCCGAAAATCTTGCATAAACTCGTAATGTACTACGGTATCGGGAGATTTACTGGTAGTTTCAAGGAATTTCTGTAATCCTTCCCGACTGACATTATCTACACAGGGAGTACCTAAAACATAAAGTTTTTCTAAGCCTAATTTTTTTTCTACTGTTCTTAAAGCTTGAATTTGACAGCCTACTCCAATTACTAACAGTCTTTTCATCCCAGACTGTTCTATCTGCTCTAATACTGATAAATTAGGGGATAAAGTAGGTTTATTGACTTTTGCAGCTAAAACTTCTTCGGGAGTAGTAGCAATAATTGGCATAGGTTGAAAGCGGTCTTCTTTGGTATTCTGGACACAGACAACCCCTTCTACTAAACCTTGATTCAGCATTTCACAGGCAATAGTACTTACAATACCAGTCCACTGCGCCCCTTCAATGGGTTGTTTTTTCCTCGCAGCCATCATTTCTTGACTGACACCAAAGTAGAGATCATCTTCATTATCTAAATCTCTGCTGCGTCCGTGAGCTTCTTTTTCTAATTCTGCTATTTGTTGATTGAGAAAAGCACAAGCTTCTTTGACGTAGTGGATATAGTAAGTATCACACAGTCCACACTCACTACAAAGTTCTTTTGCAGGGCGAAGACGACCAGGTTTTAAGGCTTTAGCTTTTTTGTGGGGAGCAACAGAAGTCATATAGAAGAATTTTTATTAAGCAATTTTGGGTAACATCTGTCAGATTAAGGCAATCACTGGCTTCAAAACCTAGCTTTGTAAAGAAATGTAATCTAATTTGCTAGGGTAAGGAGACTTTAAGAATTTATTTAGGAATGCTGTATCGGGTACAATAACATCTGTAAAGATTGACTACTTTAATTTAAGGAGAATAACATGGGCGGAGTTATCATTTTCGCATTAATTATTGGTGTTTATACAGGAATTGCTCTCGGTTTATTCTTGGGGCTGCGAGGAGCAGATATTATTTAATTATTTTGTAGGAGGGTCAGTCTTTTAGAAACATATAGACTATGCCCATCCTACTAACTTCAATTTTAGTTGTGAGGCATTATAATACCTAAACTAAAGCAAACTTAGACTGGTCAGCTAACTGAAGGAGAGGGATGAAGCCTCCACTACAAAGAGTGCGGGATGCTGACCCATGATACTATGCGCTTGCCGTTCTTAAAAACTAAAGAGTTAGCTAAACCTAAATAATGAGATGAGTGCAGCAATAGCTTGGCAAATTCTTGCCATTCTTCCTTGTAAATTTGAAGGTCTTGAGGACAAGCAGCAAAATCTAGGCATAGTATGGTAGAACAACCGTTAAGTTCGCGGAATACTCGGCATTCTGGTGAAAGAAACGGGGCTAGGGAACGAAAACGCTTAATTGCCTCTAGTTCCAAGTCAATACTAGTACAGTTGAGTGGTGAGTTTTGGGATGCCATAATAACCTGCCTCCACCTAGCAACAGCTACTCCTATCTTTATTGTAGGCAGTGGTTAATCACTTGTTAGATTACAGACATATCTCTTGATGATGAGATTGGGTCAAGCTTCTCTAGAATTAAGGTTTTGTTGCCGTCCCATTGCACTTGAGTGCCAAATCTTTCCCCTTCTCGATTTAAGATTTCTCTTAGCCACAGAATATCTGAAGTTGAGGCTCCTTGCACTCTGAAACGTTTAATTTGAGTTGGTATCATTTGCAGATTGAAGAGTTCCCCAGTAGAAGAGTCGAGGGTGGCAAAATACATTAAGCCTAGATCGTCTCGAAAAGCTTGATAACCACTGATTCCTTCATAATCATCGATTAAGTCGCCACAACCGTAGATAATCAGGCGTTCGCGATAAATTTCGATACCTTTAACATGGTGGGAAGAATGTCCGTGAATCAGATCCACTCCAGCATGGTCGATTAGTTGATGGGCGAATGCGATTTGTTGGGACGGAATTTCATAACCCCAATTGCCTCCCCAATGAATCGAAGCTACGACTACATCTCCTAGTTGTTTGACCCGAGCTACTTGCTTCTGGATATACTCAACTGTTCGTTCGGATAAGTCTAGCAAGAGATTAACTCCAGGCTTGTCTTTACCAGCAGCCCAACTGACAGGAATACCGCTAGTGGTTAAGCCAAAAGAAAAGGCGATCGCTCTGCCTTTGCCTTTTACTTCCATAATTGCTGGAGTTTCGGCTGACTGAAGATTTTGACCTGCACCAGCTATTTTAATCTGCGCTGTTTTTAAAGTGGTTATGGTTTCTACTAAACCAGAATATCCCCAATCAAGAACGTGGTTGTTTGCCAGAGAACAACAATCAATTTTAGCTGCTGTGAGACAATCAATATTCTCAGGATTCATGCGATAGTTAATTCCTTTACCCCTCCAATAATCGTTACTTTGAGTGATACTGGTTTCTAAATTAATTAGCTTCACATCTGGTGCTACTCGTTCCCATTCCTCTAGAGCATCTCCCCAAATGTAACTAAAGCTAGCGGTCGTAGGAATCGAACCATTAGCTCCCTCGGCAAGTCGGACATATTCTCTGGCATCTTTAAGATACACTTCGGGGATAAAAGGGTCGCTAGGATGAGGCAAAATTTGGTCGATACCCCTTCCTGTCATGACATCACCGCCGAGAAATATAGTGATGAGATGATCTTTGGTAGATAGTCGAGCTTGAGCTTTTTCCATGATGTCGAGTCGGTTGAAAAACTACAAAAGGCTACACATTTTATCCACTAGGCAACAACCAGTTTTTGACTAACAGAGCGATCGCCATCCAATTGATACAGCTTGGCTCTTGTTTGTGGGTTGGAGACAAATTCCTTTTCTTCTCTGATCCTCTTTTTAATGAAAGCTAAAAAGATTGTGCCTCCTGTAGTTCTTCTGGATAGACTGATAACTGCTGAATTTGCTCACCTCGTTGCACTTTGAGCCGTAATTCCCTACCAATGGAACTTTTAGCTACGATATCTTGTAATTTATCAGCCTTAGTCACCGATCTTCCCTCAATCGCGACAATAACATCTCCTCGACGCAAACCAGCCACCATCGCTGGACTATTAGGGATTACTTGGACTACCAAAACTCCCCTGATTTCGGGTACAGTAATCGCAGCATTAGGGATGCGGTTGATTTCCTTGGCAATTTCTGGAGTCAGATTGAGCATACGAATCCCGATGTAGGGATGAGGAATCTTTTCTCCGCGAGCCAGTTGGTCTTTAATTGCTTTAGCTGTGTCGATGGGAATGGCAAACCCGATTCCTTCAGCTTTGGCGCGAATCGCAGTATTAATCCCAATCACTTCACCTCGTTCATTCAACAGTGGACCGCCAGAGTTGCCAGGGTTAATAGCTGCATCGGTTTGGATAAAATCTAATCTTTTATCGGGAATGCCCACTTGAGAACTGGAACGCTTGAGGGTGCTGATAATTCCCAAAGTTACTGTATTATCCAATCCCAAAGGATTTCCCACAGCGATCGCCCAATCTCCTACTTGCACCTCACTAGAGTTACCTAGTGGTGCTACGGGTAAGTTACGTCCCTGGATTTTAACAACTGCTAAATCTGAGAGTTCATCGATGCCTCGAACTTCTCCCTGAAAAGTTCGCCCATCCTTCAGAGTAACCATAACTGTATCCGCCCTACTAACCACATGAGCATTGGTTAGCACGATCCCATCGCTGTCAATAATAAAACCAGAACCCTGTCCTTGCTGCCGATATTCTCTAGGCAGTCTGGGGAAAATATCTTCCCCAAAGAAACGTCGCAAGAAAGGGTCATCAAAGAAAGGAGCGGGAAAATCAATCGTAATCGTCCGTTCTGTATTGATGCGTACCACTGCTGCCCCTACCCGCTTAACGGCAGCAACTACAAAGTTATGTTTGTTATGTTTGATCTGCTCAATTATCGGTGTCTGAGAAAGGAGAGAAAAATTAGAGGTTGGCAGTTGCATCAGAGCATCTCTGAGGCTATAACCAGGAACCAACTGAGTGGCAAAAGCTTGTATTGCTGGAATAGTTGCAGCGACACTTAGCACCATAACCAGCCCATAGATGCTAGCTTGACGTAGTTCCCGCAATTGCTGTTCGATTGAAGACATGGTTGAATTCCTCCTCCAGAGCGCGAGTGCTATTTCGCAGTCAGTTCCTTCCAGGCAGCATCGAGAGCAGCTTTAGCCCGACTGCTGGCGCGAGCAATACTCTGCTGTAAACTCTCCCATCGCTCTTGCAGAAATTCGGTTGCCTCCTTAAGAACATCAGGTTCGTATTTGCCAGAGGATGCTAGTTCATCGCTTACTTGTTTAATTTTGATCCGAACTGCTTGGGATTTATCTTCAGGGGAAATTAGACCGTGTAAGCGATCGCCAATAGTCTTGACTAAATTTCTAACGGATTGAGATTTCTCACTCAGGAAACCTTTAAGTCCTTCTGCCTCAGTTAGAAGTTGGTTTTTGGCTGATTCTCGAATAATTACTGCTTCAGTCTCAATTGCCTCAACATCTTCAGGATAAAGGACTACTCTGTTACCCGAAGAACCAGCAATTGTGCCACTAAGAATATAGGCAGCAATCTCGCCCGTTTGCCAATCAAACAAAAAATCCTCTATCCATCCCAAAGGTTCTCTCAAGGTAGATTCAACAGCAAGCTGATGGAGACGAAGTAGAGGTTCTGGAGCATCTACCAAGGTACTGCTATAAGTCAATATGGCATCTGGACCCACGACAAAGACTTGCTCCAAAGGTAAATATCTCGAACTACCTGACAAATAAGTGACTCGCCCCCGCTCATCGAGCCACACCTCTTCTGTTGACCCAAGATGTGAACCTGTAGAGCCATCCATAGTGAGCAAACCAATGATTTGAGAGCGACGCACGACGTTAATCATAGCTTTTCTCCTGAATCAGAAATCCTAAAATTAAGGGGATCGACCAAGATAACCCTCTTAGAGGTCTTTTGCCAATCCCCTTTTTTCTACCTCTATGAACTTAAGCTTTTAAAGTAGAAGAGTTTATCGCTTACTTAATTTGAGGATAATCTTATGCCACCTCAACTTTGACAGTTTTGTGTTTTTCCGCTTCAGTTTTTGGCAAAGTGAGAGTCAAGATGCCATTGTGATATTCCGCTTTGACCTTGTCATTTTGAATATGAGCAGGCAACGGAATAACCCTTTCAAATTTGCCATAGTTGAATTCAGAACGTACCATGCCTCTTGCTTCAGTCTTAGTTTCTGACTTGCGTTCGCCACTGATATCAATGGATGTTTCGGTGACTTCAATATCTAAATCTTTAGCTTCCATGCCAGGAATTTCTAGTTTGAGACGGATTTCATCCTCTGTTTCGTCCATTTCCGCAGCAGGCATAAAATCAAGACCGAAGAAGCGATCGCCACTTGGTATTAACCTTTCAAATAAACGATTCATCCTTCGATGTAAGCTTTCCATTTCGCCGAAAGGTTCCCAACGTTCAATTTCTCGGAAAGGATCGCGACGAATAATTGCCATCTTTTTAACCTCCGAAATTCTCTATTTCAACCTAATTGTTACTGCCTCTCTCCTCATTTGAGTTGTGGAGAGCAACTAGGTAAATTATCTCTAGGCAAAGACTCGTTCTTGAAAAGCGTTCTAAGTATTCACCCAGTCCTCAGATAACTTTTGGTTCTAGATTGTATGTGGTGGGCTGGGAGTAGTTCGCCAATCTTTAA
>JAAUYH010211221.1_pt1 | contig 28352 bp, 32 predicted proteins | sample 7278061 | NCBI WGS metagenome assembly JAAUYH01 (sample SAMN14350203, study PRJNA611818) | marine sediment metagenome | isolation source: surface marine sediment (0.6m) | place: French Polynesia: Moorea | collected 2018-08
CTTTTAGGATTGAATCATGATTCAACGCTATTTAGTATTTTTACTTTGTTACAAAATTCCGTAAAGCCCTTGTCGTATATGGATTAGGCTGGCTGTCCCCCCGCCAGCTAAGCTCATCAAGTGCAAGGGGTTTTAACCAATTTTAGGAGTTTTTCGCCCCTTTCCCCTCACTTTTTTCTATACCAAATATCCCTGTAACCTTTATTTGCTCAAGGTTGTCAAGTTATTCAGCAAACCCTAATTATTGCCCTTGGAACACTAAAATTAGTGGTCATGTTAAACAAAAAAAATGTTTGGCTATTCTTGAGAGTAGGGTAAAGTCTTTTAAGCCAAAGTGCGATCGCGCTTCAGTAATTAACTTGGTTTTCTAGAGCGAGCGCTAACTAAAAACAAACTAAATATCTTCAAAAAACTGTATATTAACCCCGTTGGGTGCTTCTACAACGATCGCCCTGACTTGTTTATGGTCAAAGGTGGATATTTCTACTGGCTCTGATAAAATCTTGATGCTGTGCTTTTGCAACTTCTCTATTAAGGCTGAAAGGTCATCTGTGGCAAAAGCGATCGCAAATATTCCTAGGTTGGGGGGTTTGGCAACATCAGACAGATATTTCCCCTTAACCGAACATTGGATAAATTCCAACGCAGGAGTCTTGCTTTCAGGCTGAGTTATAAATGCCATTCTTGATTCAGTCCCAGTTGGTAAGTTCAGAATATCGTCAATCATTCCTTGAGGTAATACCTGGTCAAAGATTGTGGTTAGTCCTAAGATGTCTGCATAAAACTTAGTTATCTCTTCCATATCTTCAACTACCTGAGACGAATCTAGCATGATGCCGAAATCACCTTTGATAACTGGTTTTGGTTCTGATAAACGCTCAATGAAGACAATAGGAGTTTCGTCAGGTCCCAGCATAATTGCTTCTTTGACTGTAACGGGTCCCCAACTGAAGGTATAAGTTATGGGAGGACAAATAAATTTATAACCTTTTTGTTTGAAGTAATCATAAGCAGCATCAACATCTTTAGCTCGAAAGGCGATCGTAAATAAACCATAGTCCCATGTATTAGCATCAGTACGGATACATTTGCCAGAATGGGGTTTAAATTCAATTAGCTCTAGCAGGGTTGTCTGTTCATCATTTTTAAGCAAAATAGCTTGAGCAGTTGTTTCTTCAGGTAAGTTCCATAGCTGCTCAATTGTTTTAGAGTCGAGGGAATAATCCGCCACTACAGACATCTGGAGAATATCCCGATAGAATTCTACAGATTTATTTAGATCGCGAACACCGATCAGAATTCGAGCAATTCCATTTTTGATCATTTTTAAGCCTTAGTGGACAGAAGCATCCAATTTTTGCAAGTATATTTTCCCAGGTAGTGATAGTATAGCGAATTATGTTTAGAACTAATCGACTCAAGAGAATGCTCCAAGCTGGTTCTCAACCAATCGGTTGCTGGATTTTTTTTTCAGATGGCGACTCAATAGAACTTCTTTCTATGTGCGGGTTTGATGCTTTTATCATCGACCACGAACATATAGCTACTGATATGAGCGTTCTAGTTGGACAACTGCGTGCAGCCCAGGCAACGGATGTAACCTGTATTTTGCGAGTTCCCTCACAGGATCCGGTTTACATTAAGCGAGTCTTGGACATTGGGGTGGAAGGTTTGCTTGTTCCAACAGTAGAATCAGCAGAGGAAGCACGAGAAATTGTAGCTGCAACCCGCTATCGACCTCATGGCGGACACCGAGGTGTTGGTTATCCAGAGTGCCGAGCAGCCAACTGGGGTTTAGCAGAGATAGAGTATCCTGCCAATTATCGAGAGAACCTGCTTATTGCCGTTATCGTCGAAACTCGTCGAGGCTTTGAGAATATTGAGCAAATTTCCGCAGTTGAAGGAATAGATATGGTGTTTTTAGGTCCAGGAGATCTTACCGCAGAAATCGTGGATGATTTTGCTGCCCTGACTACTTTTGGTAGTTATAACTACTCGGAACTTTACCGACTGATGACAGAAGCTGAAGCAATAGTCAGCAATCGCTCCGATTGTTGGCTTGGGGGTATCAGTCGCAATGCCACAGGAGGTCGGGAACTGTTTGCTAAGGGCTATGATTTTGTAACACCAACAGCTGATGCTTGGTTGCTGTCCGATGCTGCGCGATCAATCATCACTGCAATGAAAGGTTGAGATCGGGAGATGGGGAGATCTTACAAGAGACAGATGCAATTCGAGCATATCACGATCGCCAATCAGGATTTTGAGCGATTCCATTTTCGAGCGTGTGGAGCTTTATCCAAATCTTATATGTCCTATTCTATAAAGATTTCTGAGAACAGGTATATATTTAAAAAATCTCCGCCATCCCCATCTACTGCTATATCTATCGAAATAGTAAAACTCATTAATTAATTTAATTCCATCACTCCACTGCTCAATTTCTTTTAAATTGTTAATACCCCATTTAAACTGAGCAGCATTTGAAATGCTGGGGTGTGCTTTCTTACTTATAGCTATAGATAAGGGACTAATCACTTCTATCAACATCTCAGAACCTGGAAATTTGTTTTTTATTTCCAGGATTTCTTTTTTTACCTCTTCTTGTTCAAAATAATAAAAAAGACCTTCTGCAATCAAAAGAGTTTTTTTAGGGTTTTTATCCTTGAACCGTTCCATCCAAGAAAAATCAAGGATTGACCCAGTGATATACTTATGTCTATCTGTTTCACAAATCAAATTTTTTGCTATTTTTGTAACTTCTTCTAAATCCAATTCAAACCATTCTAATTGACCGTTATCAACCCTAAAGAATCTTGTACATAAACCTGCCCCAAGATTTATAATAGTGGCATTGGATTTTTTTTCTAAAAATACTTTTGTTTCTCGATCCAGAATCTCTGTTCTTATTCCATGAAATACTTGATATACTTGCATATTTGAAAATTTGGAAAAGTCAAAATCAATATTTTTCATTATTTCGATTGATTTTTGATCTTTAATTATGCCGTCAACCCTTCGACTTTCTAGATATCTAGCGTAAAAGGTAAGCAATAGAGTTTCTGAAACACCAGTTAGATAAGTCATTTCTCTCAAATTTATTATTGGTTTCTCTCCAGCAATCCTCATTTTGAAATGAGTTTAAGCCCTTCTAGCGATCGCCATAACCTGTAAGAATTGCTAATACAAATCTATCAAAACTGGAAACGGTGTTTTCCTATACCCATGAAAATGTACAAAGCTGATAAGCAGTTTAAAATTTGACAACGACTTTGCCACAATTTTGACCAGCAAGCAGGTAATCTACAGCAGAAGTAACAGATTCAATCCCCTTAAATTCAATGGGGTCAACAGCAACTTGTATTTTTCCAGTATAGAACAAATCTAACAAGCGATCGCGTGCTTCTAGCATATATTCTTTATACATCGGCATCAGAAACCCTCGAATTGAAGCAGCTTTCCAAAGCAATTTGCTATAAATTCGTTCTTGGTATACTTGTTCGAGATTCTTGCCGTACTCAGAGATATAGCCCACCACAACCAAACGCCCACGGACTGCTAAATTATCAACACAGGTATCGAAGATATTTTTGCCCACGCATTCAAATACAAGATTGACACCATTAGGATATTCTTGTTTGAGTACATCATCTACATTTTCTAAGCGATAGTTAATTACGCGATCACAGCCTAATTCTTGGAGTAGCTGAGATTTTGCCTCAGAGCCACAAGTACCTATAACATGATTCCCTGCTAGTTTTGCCAGTTGTACGGCAATATGTCCTGTTCCCCCTGCTGCTGCTGTCACCATCACAATCTCTTGGCTGTTCATTTCTCCCACTTGTTCTAATGCCACTAAAGCTGATACACCAGTAGGCATCAAACTTAAAACTTCTGGAGTTGCTTCAGGAACTTTAAATCCCAGATTGCTCTTGATAACCTGGTATTCCCGATATCCGCCTCCCCGTTGAGTAGTTAATACAGCATCATCCACCGCGAAATCTGTGACCTTATCTCCCACAGCCTCCACCTTTCCTACTGCTTCTACCCCCAAATCAATAGGTGGTGTCTCTGTGAAATAGGGTATTTTTCCTTTACACAGCAAAGTATCAAACCCTGCATTAACTCCAGCAAACTTATTACGAATCAAAATTTCATTGCTAGCAAGTTCGGGAATTTTCTCTTCTACAATTTCAGCAGCAGAGGTAAAATCTTTGCTAAACTTTTTGACAATTAATTTTTTGTAGGTTTTGGAACTCATAGATGAGCAGTACTCGTGAAGTTATTATTCCCCAAGGGATGGAAATCCTCTACGAAAAGTATCACTACTGTCCTGGTATTAAGGTAGGGAATACATTGTATATCTCAGGACAGGTAGGCAGGGATGAAAATTTACAGGTGGTAGAGGAAACAGAAGCCCAATTTGTTCAGGCTTTTGAGAATGTGAAAAAGGTACTTTTAGCAGCAGGAGCTAGTTTTGATGATGTGGTAGAGATGATTACTTACCATGTCACAGGAGTAAATATTGTGACTTCCTCCGAGTCTTCTGTTTCAGAACCACAACAGTTGACTATTCCCCACTTACCACTGTTTATCCAAGTAAAAGACCGCTATTTCACCAATAAATTCCCTACTTGGACTGGTGTTGGGGTGACTGGTTTATCTACCCCAGGACTCATTGTCGAGATCAAATGTACAGCAGTTCTAGAAAATTAACTGCTGAACTATTCTGAACTGTTGCTGACTAGTGTCAATTTTCTTATACAAACCTATATTTTCCTGTTTATTGTCCATAGGTATATCCGTCTTTTTGATGAACTCGTCTTAACTTATTAACATGAATACTTTTGGGTTTTTGTCCCAAGACAGTAAAGTTGAAACTGTTAGATAAAGATCGAGGATTAACTCGTCCTAAACATCCTTGCTCATCTACAGCCATATCTCCCGACTGCCAACCCTTAATCGGTTTTAGTGGGTTGTATCTAATCGGATAACCGTATTTATTTAATGCTGCTTTTTGTCTTCCCCCATGACCTTTGCAAGTAATAATTAAAGGTTGATTAGACAATATTTCCAGGTTCTCAACCTTTCCTACACAAGCAGCGTCATAAAAATGAGTTTTTTCTAGCCCGAATCGAACTCGGTTAAATTTGGTTTGCCCTCCAGTCCCAGTAGTTACAGTTAAACCAGTCAGTTTAAGGGTGGACAACAACTTCCATCTAGTAGCATTTACCGCGTGCGCATCTCGTAATGGTTTTTTAGCCTGAGACAAAATAGTTTTCAGCAAGCTAGGCTTTTTAACTAAAAATTGCTCTATAGATTGAGTTCCTTTCTTTTGGTTGCATTTTTCACAAGCCAGGCACAAATTGCTAACTCTGTTTGAGCCATCTCTAGCTTTTGGGACAATGTGTTCTATCTGCAAAGGAATATTCTCTTTGCTACAGTAAGTGCATTTTCTGCCCCACTTTTCTAACAAGTATTCTCTAACTTCGTAGCCAGCTAATTCTCCAGCACAATATTCAACTCCTGATATTTCAGGTGATTCGAGTTTTTGAGTGTCAAAGCGCACCAGTTCAACAGCAATTGAACTAATAGGAGCAAATTTAATTAATCGCTTAAGCCAAGTCATAGTGGTTAAGACTCTGTGCCTCAAGCTTGGGGCTAACCATCCTTTTGGTCGGGTACGGTTAAGAAATCTCGGCTTTCTATATCTCAATTTGCTTCGTCTGAGACGACGACTAGCACGTCTTGACTCTAGTTTTTTTTTGATTATGAAGCCCCGATGGTTGAGTTCTCCACACCAAACAAGAGCATCATCCCAGACTAAAGCCAACCCTGTTGTCTGAGAACCTGGGTCAATTTTTAACTCAACTTGAGCTTGATTACTTGGGGTACATTTCTTCTTGGCGCAGTCGCTCATGGGGGAAACCCCCAAGACCGCGCTGCACCGCTTTTTCAGAATAATTGTAAAAGGGAATCTACGATAAACAGCAGCTTTGCCAGATTTTAAAAGCTTGGCTGCCATTGATGGCTTACATGGTGTTAGCGGTGTTTTGTTGGTATCAACAACAAGTACATAATTGGGTTTAATCATGGTTGTGATTAGCTTCTTTTCAGAATAATGTGTGCTTCGAGAATCTTAATTAAGCTTGTCATGTTAAGAACACTAGGGCTATAAACCTTTTTACCCATTCCTTAATTCTTAACGACAGTGCCTCAAACTAGCGTTCATTCAAGGGTGTCATGACTTAACTAAGGGAGATTCTAGAAATAGAATCTAACTCTGCAACCTATGACAAGATACATTCCTAGACTTAACTAAGTTTGTATAGGTTTTTCATAGGTGTTCAAGAATTCAATTACTACCTTAGATACTTCTTCAGGCATCTGGTTCATCATACAGATTGTTCCTGCTTCAAATTCAACCTCCTTGCTATTAGCAATAGCTTTGGCAACAAAATGACGGTTTTCTGCTTTAGCTAAACCCAATCGTTCAAATTCTTGCACGTCATCTAATCCCCATAATATAAGAGTGGGACATTTAATCATTTGCAAGCGTGCTTCAGCCTCCAGACAATATTCTTTCACTGCCCAAACTGCGTACAAAGGATGACCAAAACATTTAAGATCGTCTAAAATCCAACGATGATTTAATTGGGCAGAACCAACATATCTAGATCGCGCTTGCCATCTTTGCATTAAGTGAGAACCGTCTTCTTTAATTTTGAACCCAATGTCATATAACTCACCCAACTTGGCTTTTCCCTCCTCACCGAAGCCAGGCACATTGCCTATTATCAGCTTTTCGACGCGCTCTGGATAGGCTGCTGCTACTTCTGTTGCCACAAAAGCCCCTGTATGATTACCGAAAATGCTCGTCTTTTCTATACCTAATTCATCTAAAAGAGCGATAACAGTTTTGGCATAATCGGGGATAGTGTACATCCTGGGTGGCTTGTCGGAATCACCAAAGCCCATAAGATCCATTGCCATGACTCGTCTGTTTTGAGCAAAAATAGGCATTAACTCACGATATTCATCACTACTGCGGGGGTTCATATGCAGTAAAAGCAGAGGCTCACCATCTCCGCCAATTCTATAAAGAATCTGTCCGTCTTCTGTATCTAAAAATGCTCTCTTAATCTTTTGTTTCATTTTTTGATTTTTCCTCTGATGGGCAATGCCCTGCCCTACATCTTACTACGCCAATTTCACTGCCTTATTCGCTAGTTGCGGTCGTGGTGCCATCTTAAGAATTTCCCGCGCCTGTGCTGGTGTTGCTACCTCGCGATCAAGAGTATGTGCCATCTTGGCAACCATTTCTACCAATTCGCCATGGTGTGGCTTGCCGAAGCGAGAATAATGATAATCTCCCAGTCCAATTGCCACGTGACCTCCCATTGTAATAGCCCAGGATGCCACCCGCATCACGTCCCCATTCCAGCAGAGTACTAGCCACTGGTTATCTCTAGGAACCTCAGCTATGAAAGCCTGTAATCCATAGATATTTGGTGTAGCACCTGCTGGCATCACTTCCCCAGTAAAAACAAACTCCCAAAGGGTGTCTTGTGGCAAGAGTCCCATTTCCTGGAAGCAACGGGCTGTTCGCATTTGTCCTACATCCCAACAGATTGAGCTTACATAGACATTGTGCTTTTTGAATACTTCAAGCACTGCCCTAAGATTCTCACGGGTATTAACGTAAACTTGGTCGTAACTACTGAACTGTTTGGCTTGTGGCTCCCAGAAGTCCACGTTAAGAGAGCCGAAATCTACTGGTGCCATATCTACCCGTAACACTGGGTCGTCGTTCACTGCCAAGATGTGTCGAACACGATCTTCTATCTGGTTTTGTGTAATATAACCAAGGGTTGGATGTATCAGAAGATCCGTTTGTTCGCGAATGCCTTGTATGACTTCAAGATAGAGTTCAACATCATTGCGTGGATCTCCAGTGGCAGGATCTCGCCCATGCCAATGAAAGATCGATGCTCCTGCTTCCCAGGCACGGACTGCTTCTCGGACGATCTCCTTTGGGCTGTATGGAAGTGCGGGATTGTCCCCTCGATAGGCTATTTCGTTGCAGCGACACTCGATAATAAGTGGTAGTTCACCATTCATTCTCTTCCTCCTAATGATTTTCCAGAAAATTGATAACTACTTTAGATATTTCTTCTGGTATCTGATTCATCATCCAAAGAGTTCCACCTTTAAGTTCAACCCTGTGGCTATGAGTAATTGTTTCTGAGAGCCAAAGTTGATTCTCTATCTTTGCCAAACCAGATTTTTCTAATGGTTCTAATGCCTTTTCCCCAGACAAAATAAGAGTAGGACACTTAATCAAACTAAATCTTTCTTTGGCATCAAGACAGTAGTTAGCTACAGCCATCCCAGTATATACAGGAGAACCAAAACACTTCAAATCTTCCAAAACACAACGGTGATTTAATTCCCCATTACCAACGTAATTGACACGAGCCAACCATCTTTGCATCAGGTGAGAGCCATCTTCTTTAATGCTAAACCCTTGGGAATATCTCTTAGCAATCTTGTCTGTCTCTTCCTTATCAAATCCATGTACATTGCAGAGAATTAGTTGATCAACTCGCTCTGGGTAAGCTGCTGCCAATTCTCCTGCTATATAACCCCCTGTGAGACTACCGAGAATACTGCTTTTTTGGATGCCCAATTCATCCCAAAGTGCAATTACCGTTTTGGCATAGTCCGCAACTGAATATACTCTGGGGGGTTTGTCAGAATCACCTAACCCCATTAAATCCATAGCAATGACTTTTCTATGTTGAGCCAGAATTGGCATTACTTCCCGAAATTCATCACTGCTGCGAGGAGTCATATGGAGTAACAACAGAGGTTCTCCCTCCCCACCTATTCGATAAAGAATCTGACCATCTTCCGTATCTAAAAATGCTCTCTTAATAACTTGGTTCATCTTTGTTTATCTCCCAACCCTCCCCTAAATTGAAAACTTCTATCGCTTCCGCTCCTCTTTAATTAAAGTCCTTTGATAGATTTCACCATTCTTGAACCAATGCCAGGTACGAGCGCGATGGTTCTTACAGGAACTAAGGTGGATCATTTCGTAGATATAAGCATTGGGTATATCTTTGTAACTAAAGTAGAGGATAATAATCGAATCATCAGCTTCCCACGCGTGTCCATCAATACGTTCCGTGTCAAACCAAAGTTTTTTGTCTCGATACATTCCTGGGAACTTATACTCCTGGTATTTACCATCAGCCCATTTATACCGATTGGTTTGAAAGTAGGGATATTCTCCATCTTCTGGAAACTCGCAAGTTAGATGGGACTCATTCTTGTCTAGGATATTTCCCTCATTGTCAACTGTTGTATATGTACCCACCCAGTCCCCTTCATGTCGTACTAGTATGGGCATTTCATCTTTGATATTAGCCATAGGAATTTCTCTTTGTTCTATTCATCTCAAATTAAGTTTATGTCATATTTTCTTAATTTTCCGTTAAATATTGAAGTTCGGAGTTGTAATTTCCATTATGGAAAATTAGACTTTCCAATTAGGTTTTAGCTAAATCTTGAAAGATGTAGTTGAGCGATCAAAGAGCAACCTTTAACAATCATTAGTAAAAAGCAAAAAGTTAGATAAATATTTATCAGTTCGTTGTTTTAGGACTGACCTCAAAATATAGTTGTGATCGATAAAAACAAACATTAAATTCCATAAAAAAATTAACTTGTCCCAAAATTAGTGGAACTTCATTATTTCTTGTCCAAGCAAATACAAGCTTTACGGGGTCAAATTTTCCTATTTTTCCATCAACTACAATGGCACAAGCTTCATACTGAGCTAAATTACCTGTTAAGTTTAAAGCTGTCGTTTGAGTTTCCCAAGTATAGCCAAGTTGAATTCCTATTGAATATGGCAATACATTAATCGTTGCTCCAGTATCTAACAACCCAGAAACAGTAACCGAGCTATTTTGATAATTAAGCGAGATTGGTAAATAAGGACGAAATGCAGCCTCCCCTAAAGCACTATCAGCATTAATAAATCGATATGTTTCACTATTACTCATCAGTTTGAGATTTAGCTTGTTGTAAAACTTCCAACATGATGTCTGCTGCTTCAAAAGCATCATAGGGCGACCAAACTGGATAAGAGCGGTCTTCTTTGATTAGCTCGGATTCTTCTTGAGCCAATTCGGATATTAAAACTTGCATGAGATAAAGCTTGTCTTGACGTTCTAGTTTTTGTATTGTGTTGAGTAGTTCGGCAGAAACCATTTTTGAAACTCTAGAAATTTTAATAAATTGCGATCGCCTTACCCAACTGTGTGTATGACGATGTTTTTATCCCAATCAAGATCATTCTCTAAATTTTAGCATTTGGTCTTGTTCAAGATTTGCGCTCGCTCAGTACCTTACTTTGCAAGATTACTAATTGAAGTTCTCAAGCAAGAATTAGATTTACAAAATGTCTGACAGCTTATGTCGGGACGACAACAATTTTGCCCATAACACCCCGTTGTTCTATCCGCAGCAATGCGGATGCTACCCCTTCTAGACTAACCACTTCATCGATCGCTGGCTGTAATTTCCCCTCTGCAACTGCTGGAATTACCAGCTTCCTCAGTGTTTCTAAACTTGCCCGATATTCATTGTTGTACCAGAGTGCAATACCATAGAGTTTAACATTACGCCCTATTAGTTTAACCAGTGGGATAGTAGCCTCTATGCCCGTAGTATAACCATATGATACAATGCGACCATTATTAGCTATAGACTCAAGACAATGAGGTAAGGTTACTTTCCCCCCACCATCTAACGCTACCTGAACTCCAGTTTCTCCAGCAATATTCCGAACCTCAGCAACCACATCTGACTTACTGTAGTCGAATGCGTGTTCTGCTCCTAATTCCTTCAAGCGTTCAACCTTTGCTGTATTACCCGCAGTTGCGATCACTCTTCCCCCTAGTAACTTGGTAAGTTGGATCGCAGCCGTCCCAACACCACCACTACCAGGATGCACTAGTACCCACTCTCCAGACTTCACCTTTGCTTTATGGATAAGTGCCATACTAGCAGTTAGATAGGCGATGGGCAGACTGGCTGCTACTTCAAAAGAAACACGATCGCATATTGGTAACAACTCATCTACAGGTGCGATCGCATATTCAGCAAAAGCACCGCTTACGTGACCAACTACGCGCATCCCTGGCACAAATTCAGTTACTCCCGAACCAACAGCATCTACTTCTCCTGCTGCTTCCTGACCAAGAATATGAGGCAACCCCCGAAAACCATATCCTCGATAAGTTCCATAGGTTGTCTGTAAATCAGAGTTATTCATCCCAGCAGCCCTAACGCGAATCCTTACTTCACCTGGATTTGGTTCTGGAACTTCTACATTATCTACACGTACTGAAGTAGGGTTGCCGTATTCGTGAATTCTTGCTGCTTTCATTAACGTTTTTATCTATAGTAATCTTATTTCAGATGACAATAAAAAAATCTCTATTTATCTTGAAAATAAGAGCGGATGTACTTTGGGAAACCTTAATATGACCCAGTATCCTTAACCAATGTCAGTAAAGCAGTTGAGTAATGAAAAAAAGCGATGGCTATTTCTAAGATCAATAGCTAGTAATCATTTAAAAAAACAGATATTTCATTGAGCGACTGCTTTTCAATATTCCTACTTGCCATCAAGCGAAAATTAGTTATTGACCTATAATCATATTGCTTTTCTTGGATACTACCTTTTGATAAATTGAAAGATAATTGTTTTGAATTACTCTCTTTCTTTTTGCTCGAATGTGAAACAAAATCTCCCATTGCTTTTGTTCCGTTTTTAAATCTAAGCAAAGTGGTTTTAATAGCTTCAATACTGCTGTCAATTCCTATCCAACTTCTTTCTAAATTATCTGCAACCGCCAATGTTGTTCCAGAACCAGAAAAGCAATCTAAAACCAAGTCTCCAGGATTCGATGAGGCTTCTACTATTCTTTTAATCAAATTAGGGTTTTTTTCAGTTGGGTATCCAGTAATTTTGATGTTTTGATTATGAGCATCCTTGAAATCTAACCAAATGTCTTGTACTCCAATACCTGGATTTTCATCTAGATATACTTTTCTTCGAGGGTTTCCGTTGGATGACCAATATATTTCTCCACGCTTATCAAGCTCGTCCAATTTGCTTGGTGTATATTGCCAGTGTTTCCCTGGAGGTGGCAGCATATTACGCCAAGGCTTTCCTGTTTCACCGTTCCTAATTCCAGGAGCGTGAATTGGAACTTTCATAAATCGTCGTCCTGTCTTTTCCTCAACGTACTGGTACTCTTTAGCTCTATCTTCGGTTAGCGGTTCAAATTGTTTGTTCCAAATAAACTTTGATGATTTAGTATAAAAAAGAATATAATCACTAATATTTCCAAAGCGTTTTCTAGTGTAGTTTTTGGGGTTGCATTTTTTCCTAGTTATACAATTTTGGAAATTAGTTTTTCCGAAAATTTCATCGAGAATAATTTTCATCTCGAACACCATTTTTTCATCCAGATGAATATAGATCGATCCATCTGTTGCCATAAGCTCTCGAATAATAATCAATCTTTGGCGCAAAAACTCAATATATTCTGTATCTGTTAATATGTCATCATAAGCGTGTTTTAGTTGACGGGAATGAAAAATAGACTGAGTAGCAAAAGGTGGATCGATATACACTAAGCGTATCTTACCTTTAATAGATTTGTCCTCCAAAAGCGATCTTAATGTTGCCAAATTGTCCCCCCAATAGAGACTATTAATGACTTCAGTTAAAGAAGATGTCCCCCATTGCTTTATCAAAATATGTCTATCTTTTTCTCCAGAAAAAATATTTTCCTCTGATATTTTATTAGGGTAAGTTAAGTTGTAATTCTCTTTCTTCTTATGTTGCTTTTTTCTTTTTGGTATTCCAGTTGCCATGTATAGAAGTGTAATAATACTTATATTTGTTATTTATTAAGAAAGTAACCATTCGCGAGTGATACGTTCAGTAATCATTCTCAAAGTAACTACTTTGATTTTTTGTGAATTAATATTTTCTAGATCTGCATAGTCATTCCACATTGAACCAAGTAATAGCCCTGGTCCATCATTGAGAAAGATAACTTTTATATTTAATTTGTGTTTTTGTGCATAGTTAAGAATCTCATTAGCGCAGTCCCGATATTGACCTGTTCTGTCGTCTTCTTGCGCTCCACCACGATCGGAATCGTACCTTGCTAATCCTACTGCCAAAATATTTTCTTGATCGTATATAACAAAATCAACAGGTCTTTTAGGTTTTGGATAATTTGAAAATATATCACCCAAGAGAACATCCTTACCAGAACGCTCAGGACCAACAACCTTCAAGTTGGGGAAATCTTCCCGAAATATAGTAAATAATCTTTCAGTTAGATCGTATCCCTTCTTACCACGATCCTTATACTCCCAAAGGATTGCACACAAAGTTTCATCTGGAATCGGGCGACTAGCAAACTTATGCTGAACTTCTGTGATTGCCCTAAACCCTTTACCGAACTGCGTACATATTTTCATTGCTGAGTTTTTTTTCTTTAACATTTCTACTGGAGTTTCAGGACTTACATACTTACGAAAAACTCGGCAAAGCTGAATTCTCATCCACTGTGGCTTCACCTGAGAAATTGACAGGAAAAAGTCTGTAGAGGAATGGGACTGCTTCAACAATTGACCAAACATCACAAGTACTGGTTTATATAATTCACAAGCTAAAGGTAATATGTCAGGATAATACTGTCCTGTTGATAGAGTAATCCATAAATGACCTTCTGTTTTGTAATCAGCAAATGAGTTTTTTGCTTTTAGCACCTTTTCTTATCCTCTCTCTTCTTATTTATCTATTCCATAGCAGTTGTTGATATTAACATGAAGTTCAAAATACGAATCGATTACACTTTGAAACTAAAGAAGAAATTTGAACAGAATCCTAAGCAACACACTTTTGAAGGAGTTATCGGTAAATGAAAAAAACCACTGATGCTTTAGAGATAATGAAAGATATGATTGGTGATGATGCCGAACTGCGAGAAATGTGCGAACAGGCAAGGATAAATGCCCACGTCGCGCAATTGATTTACGATGCCGGTACTGAAGCAGGATTGAGCCAGAAAGAACTAGTCGAGATGATTAATACGACTCAATCAGTTATTTCTCGTCTTGAAGATGCCGACTATGAGGGACATTCGCTCTCAATGTTGAGTCGTATTGCCCAGGCTCTTAATCGTGAAGTTAAGATCGATCTTGTTCCTATTGCTTCCGATCTGGCAGTAAATAGCCCTAGCTCACAAATGTGAAACTAAAAAATATCTATTAAAAAAAATATAAAACAGCCTATTATACTTCTATCTCTATCAGCGATCGCTATTCCTTAGTCCCCTAGCCCATCACCGTAAATAGCAGCGATCTTCATATCTGCTTGGACTAATGCCACTGGGTAACTCATCCTATTTCTGCGATCGCTTTTTCCACAAAATATTCTTCACCCCAAACACATCATTGAAGGTGGTATATAGTTTCACGGACTATCGATAATATTTAAAAGTATCATAATAATATAATATGAAAGTTTAATACACTTTAGTATTATGAGTAAAAATATAAGTATTACCATCAACGAAGCAAATCTTGAATACTTAAATTCTCTTGATAATCGCAGCAAGTACATTAATGAATTAATTGAGAAAGATGGTATAAGTAAGCTGGAAGCAAGTATGCGAGCAGGATATATTGCTCAATCCCAAAGTCTTGAAATGAAAGAAGAAGATCTTTTGTGGGAAGTTACAGTAGGAGATGGTTTAGCAGAGGAAGGGGATGCAGATTAGGAGAGGAGAAATCTATGCAGAATGTGGTTTTTATTAACTAAAAGTTAACTGTTAATAGTCCTTAAATGAAGCGATCAAGTGAGCGAGTTTCTCTACAATTGCATTTCCCAAAAATCGCTCTTCTTTCCCTAACACTTTGAATTTGAATTATATTTCTTGACCCAAAACATAAGGCGATAGCCTTATGTGAAAAGATAGCATTAAAAGCATTTCTTGTCATTTTGTTGCTCAATTTTTTCTTGGATTGCTTGTTCCATAATGCTAATATTTTCCTCTATGGGCATACCTTCTTCTGTACAAACTGGTGGATATCGTTTTACTTTTACACCATCTTGAATTTGGAACAATAGTCTAATAGCTTCAATATCATCTCGATGTTCAAGGACATAAGTTCTTAATTCCTTTTTACTCATTGCTTCATAATTTGGCTTCATAAAAAATACCATTCTCCCTTGGGTGGAATAACAATTTGAATATCATCACCAGCCAAAATAAAAACATTTCCTATCTTTTTATCAAAGCGGAATAAATGAATATCCTGATAACCATTGGACAACATTTGACAAACTCTCAGACTGGCTTGGGCTTGTTGGTTGGTTGGATTAATTGCTTTTGCCTCAATTATGACATTTTGTTTATAGTAGTCACTCAAGTTTTATACCACCAGGGGTTTGCTATAGACTCACTTTTGATTAAAAAAGCTTTTTTCCTCATGAATCTTGTGAGAGCAGCAGCACCCATGCGTGAACCTCCCATACCTGAGAATTTGAAGGAGTTTTTCTCTGCTTCATGAATGAATGCGGTTAATCCAGCATCGTTGATGCTAATAGCACCAGCTTCTAGATGGTTAGCTACTTCTAGTGCTTCCGCTTCCAAGCCTGCAAAAATAGCAGCACTGAGTCCATAGATAGTATCATTCGCCAGAGATATAGATTCTTCAAGTAAAGAGAAAGACATCACAGGCATAATTGGAGCAAAGGTTTCTTCTGTCATGACTTTCATGGAATGGTTGACCTGACTCAAAACTGTAGGACGACACCAGAAACCCCCATCTAATTTTTCAACAACACCGCCACAGTGAACTACTGCTCCTTTATCAACTGCATCTTGTAGATGTTCCGCAATGATATCTGCTTGTTTTTCCGCAATAATAGGTCCAATTTGTCCCTCTTCAACAGATGGATAGGCTAGTTTCAGACTTTTTGCTTTTGCTACTAGTTTCTCGACAAAGTTATCGAAGATTGATTCTGCTACATAAATACGCTCGATCGATAGGCAAGATTGCCCCTTATTGACGACAGAACCCCATAAAATAGCAGAAGTTGCCAATTCTAGCTCGGCTGAGGCTAAAACAATTGCGGGATCTTTACCTCCCAATTCTAGAAAGGCGGGGATGAATTGTCTAGCAGCAGCTTCGGCAACTTTTCGACCTGTAGCTACACTCCCCGTAAAACAAACTAGATCGACATATTCGATTAAGGCAGCACCAGTATCCCCTGCACCTTCAACATAGACTAAGATGTCTCGTAATTCTGGTACTAAAGCAAGAGTTTTTACCAAAGGTTGAATAAAGCGGGGGGAAATTTCACTGGGTTTGACTACAACCGCACAACCTGCCAGCAATGCAGGTAAAGTATCGATCGCAGAAAGCAAGAGGGGAAAATTCCAGGGACTAATGACTCCTACTAATGGATAAGGAACTAATTGCTGTTCTATTCGGATAAAAGGAATTGCTGTAGTTTTTGTCTCACTCTGCAATAATTTTGGTGCTAAACCACACCAGCGATCGATACTGGATATAAAGGATTCAATCTCGATAATAGACTCTGATAATCTTCCTGTATCAGCTACTAAAGCATTGGTCAAATCATCTTTGTGAGACAATAAAACTTGCTTCCACGCCTGCATTGCTTCAATTCGCCTCTCTAAACCGCCCTGCTGCCAAGCAATTTGAGCCTTACGCAAACGAGTACAGATTTCAGCTAATTGATCGGACGTTGGCGGAGTAATCCAGTAATCAATTTTTCCTGTGCGAGGATTCCGAACCTCAATTTTGTCACCCATCCCTCAAATCCTTATCCTTTAATTATCTTTGCCCATCTATCTTCTGCCTTCTGCCTTCTGCCTCCTGCCTCCTGCCTCGTTTCAAATAATCCCTAACTTAACTAAACGATCAATAGTTTCTTGCTGAGTCTTAATAAAGTGTTGGCGTTCCACCTCTTTTTCTAGCATAGTATTAGCAGGATAAAAGTGAGGCTGTTGATAACTTTCTACATACAGTGTTGATCGATGTCGAGAAAGCAGATTTTTGATTCCAGCACGGCGACGATCGCGTCTTAAAGCAGCTAGGTCAATCTCGGCAAATGCTGCCATACTCTCCCCTGAACCTGTTTCAGCCAAAACTATACCTTTATAATCAACAATTTTAGAACCTCCATCAACAGAAGCCTGGAGAATCGGACTATTGGCAATACCCGCAGTATTAGCTGAAATAACATAAGCCATATTTTCCACTGCACGAGAAATTTTAGCAGCCTCTTTAGGCGATCGCGGATTGCCATAAACTTCTGAGGTAGGGTGGAGCAAAATTTCTGCTCCTCGCATAGCTAAACACCTTGCTAATTCAGGAAACAAGATTTCATCTGATGCTATTGCTGCTAGATTACCGATCTCTGTTTTGGCAACGGGAAAAACCCCCTCTAAACCATAGCAGTCGAGATACTTATCCCAGACATCGTGGGGTGTGGGAGTGTACATAGAATTAAGACGACGATAACGCAAAACCATTGACCCTGAAGCATCGAAGACAAAACAGTTCTGGAAGTAAAGACCAGGAAAATTGGGGTCTAGTTCATAGGCATTCCCTGCCAGAAAGATACCATGTTTCTGAGCAATGTTACCGAGGAGATCATAAAGAGGATCGTCCATTTCCAGACAGGCTTTTTCTGCCCAAATAGCTACAGGTTCTCCCAGAGGAAAGCTTGTCAGCCAATATTCAGGTAGCACCACTAAGCGACAGTCAGAACCAATAAAAGCGCGACTGGCAGCAATTTGCGGGTCTAAGCGTTTGATTGCTTTTTCCATGAGCGATCGCGCTTCAGTTCTATCTCTGACATGGTTAATGGCGTGGCAAGTTATCTGAAGTGCCAAAGCTCTGAATGAATCTATGCGATCAGTGTTTGCTTCCATCTTTCTTCTTGCTGCTTGTTTGATAATATTCCGTTGGGAAATCGGGATATTCTTAGTTTATCTACTCGCCATAATTTACAATGACTGTTTCAAGTGCGATGAAAGCGAATTATTAAGTTTTATTGTTAAATGCATAAAATAAACTCATAAAATACTATACAAAGTTCCTATTAATATTCAGAGATTCAAACAATACAAAGCCAAGCTATGTATTTGTAATTGTGAATCTGTAAAACAATATTACTCATGAAGAGCGTGGAACTTTTAACAACTACAGCTTTAGCTCTTGGAACTATAGTAGCTACAAAAGCTTTACCATCTCTTATTTTGTATGGGCGATCGCTGGTTTCTTAAAAAGGATAGCAACAATCACGATACGAGCTTAACGAGATTTTGATAAAGTAACTCATTTAAAGAATCTAGATCGGCTCTAATCTTATCCTCAAGCAATCTATTAAGCATAAAGTAACCTTCCTTTAGGAATAGGAATAGAACGTCCTAGTTCTTGAGCAGTTTCAATCCATTCTTGAATAATAATCTCTGCATTACTAACTGCTTCTACATAAGTTTGACCATCTGCCATGCATCCAGGTAATTCTGGAACTTCCACAATAAAAGCCTGGTCTTCTTCACTCCAATAAATAATTAATTCGTATTTAACCGACATCACTATCTCCTAAACGATATTTCACAATTAAATTTCTGATTTGTTTAACTTGATAACTTTTAGCTTTGCCACTTTTGGGCTGTATATTAATGATTTCTTCTACATTATCCCTTGTAAAAATATAGTGGTCGCCTTTAACTCGTTCCGCAAATTCCAATTTCTTAAGTAGCTGTCGCAGTTCGAAAAAGTTAATATTGTTATCAGATGTTCCTGTAAGAATCTTTTGCAGCAGTTTTGCGTATTTACCCATCTCTTACCCCAATATCTTGTTTAGTCCATCGAGATCGGAGGGAATTTCATTCTCAGTGATCGTTATCCTTTACTCCCTACTTCAGGATTGATTCCGTTGGCTATTTTAACAAGGTTAAGGTTGAGCAACTCCATAGGGTCGTTTCAAATAACGCCCACTGGGAGAACCGATAACTTGTCCCTGGTCATAAATCAAATTACCGCGTAAAAATGTACTCTTGACCCGTCCCGTCAACTCCACACCTTCAAAGGGAGTATATCCTTGCTGAGATTCTGACTCAGCAGCACGAACAACAAAGGTTTCATTTGGATCCAGGAGTACCAAGTCAGCATCGTAACCCACAGCAATGTCTCCTTTATCCCACAAGCCAAAACGTTGAGCAGGATTCCAACAGAGCAACTCAGCCATATGATTATAGGACATCCCGCGCTTTCCGCCTTCACTAAACACACCAGAGAGTAGATATTCTGTCCCACCAAAACCAGATTTTGCCAGCCATATATTATCTGGGTTTTTGAGACTGGCTTTTTTTTCCGCCGAACAGCAAGCATGATCGCTGACAATCCAATCAATCTGGCGGTTTAGCACTTTTTCCCACAAATATTCCACATCCTCCCGAGGACGGATGGGCGGGTTAACCTTTGCCCATTTGCCTGTTGGTGCATCTACATCCAGCAGCAGATGTCCAACGGTAACTTCTCGCCTGAAGTTAATATGAGGAAATGCCGTTTGCATGATTAGGGCTGCTTCCACTGCTTTGCGTGAACTCAAGTGCAGCAGATTAATATTTACACAGTTGGTTTCGTGAGCAAGATAGGAAGCGATACAAATTGCTAGTCCTTCCGAATGAGGTGGACGAGCAGCACTGTAGGCTCTTAGACCAGTTAGGTTGCGATCGCCTTGAACAATTTTAGTGTAGGCATTTAGGATTTCGGCAACTTCGCAGTGCAGACTGAGACTAAGGTAATCCTTTGCTTCAGGGTAACGCTCTCTTAATTGGGTCAGACCGCGCATAATGAATTCAAAATGAGCAAAGTCATACCGTTCCTCTTTGTTAATCATCAGGAATAGATTTTGTTGATCCGAGAGACCATGCAACCCATAACCACCGTAAAACATGAAGATTTTAAATGATGAGATACCATGCTCATCAAAGAGATACTGCATTTCATCAATGTGTCCAGAGGCGATCGGTGCTATATGATAGCCGTAATCAACATAAAAATTGCCCTCTGATAGTGCCAGTACCTCTGGGAAAAAATCTTGATAAGAGCCTCCTTTATTCAGGTAATACTGACCTGTACGAATATAATTTAGGCTCGTAGTAACGCCTCCCATTGCTGCTGCTTTGCTTTCAGTGACAGCATCTTGGTCAAGGGGTTGGTAAATCCCAATGTGCATATGTGCGTCAATAAGCCCTGGAAAGCCTAGTCTATTCTGAGCATCAAACACATCTTTTGCCTGGTCAGGGTTTATTTCTGGTGCAATTTGGCTGAATTTACCGTCCTTAATCCCTAGATCCAGTTGCTCAACTGATCGCCCTTTTGGACGAACCACACGCACATTTTTGATAACTTTGTCCAGAACTCTCGCTTCAGACACAATAACCTCTGTCGGAACCCGAAATTAATCTATCAAAACAGTCTAAGTTACTATTCAACTCTAACTTGAAAGTTGCAAGACAAAATGAAAACTTTTCTAGCAATTTTTTTTGTAGGTGAATCTAACTGCACAATACAGAGAAAAATCGGGAGCGTGATAGCCCTCGTGTTTTAAGGGTGGAAACGCGACACGAGGGGATTTATCCCCCTGTATCTTTTTCTAGTTTTAACTTATCAATCATTTCTTCAATTACCTGAGTCATGGTTTTGTCTTTCTGTTGGGCATAAAGTTTTAATTTGTTCTTGCGCTTTAAACTTAATCTTATTGTGAAGTTTTCTTTGTTCATGCCAATGCGATGTAATTGCATGGTACGATAATAGCATGAACTATAAAACACAAAAAATCTTATTAACTGGCAATATTGATGATGAGGCTGAAAGCTATTTAACTTGGTTAGTTCACCAATCTAATAACCTTTATAATTCGGTTTTATTTGCAATTCGACAAGCTCATTTTAAACAATGTGAAACTCGCACTTTTTTTGATCAAAATGATATGTATCGAATTGTCTTTAAAAACCGATATGTTAAAGCTAATTATGCTCAGTTGTGCAAAGACTTTAAAACAAATAAGCACTATGAAGCTCTGGGGGGACAACAAGGACAGCAGTGCATAAAATCGGTACTTGAGTCAATAACTAGTTACAACAAGCTGCTAAAAAAATGGTGGAACAAAGAACTAGACAATCATCCTAAAATCCCAAATTACCGCAAACCAGGAGGTGTCTATCAGGTTGCGTTTACCAGTCAAAATATTACCTATGATGATATAGAAGGATATTGCCGTTTATCAATATCTAGAATCAATAAGCCAGAATTGGTTAATCCTGAAGTAATCATCCCTTCTGGGACTGGGTTTAAATCAGAACAATTAGCTGAAGTTAGAATCGTCCCATCCAACGGTAAGTTGTGGGCAGAATATGTTTATCAGGTTGAATCAAAACAAGCCATAGGATTAGATTATTCTCAAGGAATTGGGATTGACCCTGGAGTTTCTAATTGGGTTACAGCAGTAAGCTCTCAAGGTAAAAGCTTTATTATTTGTGGCAAAAAAATTAAGTCAATTAATCAAAGATATAACAAGAAAGTAGCTCTGTACAAAAAAGATAAACCCCAAAAATATTGGGATGATTATTTAGCTCGATTAACCCATAAGCGTAATTGCCAGATGCGCGATGCTGTAAATAAAGCTGCCCGTTTTGTAATTAATTATTGTCTTAATCATGGCATTGGCAATATTGTTTTTGGATGGGGGCTAGGGGTTAAAAATAAATGTAATTTAGGCAAACAAAATAATCAAAATTATGTTCAGATTCCTACTTCTAGGTTGAAAGATAGAATCAAGGAATTAGCTGAATCAGTAGGAATTGTATTTACAGAAACAGAAGAAGCTTACACCTCAAAAAGCGATTTTTTGGCTGGAGATTTATTGTTTAAGTTTGGTGAAAAACCCAAAGAATATAAGTTTTCAGGTAGAAGAATAACCAGAGGAACATATAGAAGTAAATTCGGATTAATATGTGCAGACGCACTTGGCGGAATTAATTGTCTTAAAAAAGCGATTCAGCGCGGTCTTGGACTCCCGCTTACAAGCTCTTGAAATGAATTCAAGAGACAGCGGATCGGCTTTCCCCCACTCGCTGTTGAATCAAGACGTAGCGATACAGCTAGGGATATCTCTAGCCGAGGTCGGTAGGGAATGTTTGGTAGTTCCCAAGCGATACGATTTAACCTGTATGAGTAAATCATATCGTAAACGGAGCGAAGAGGTACTTTTAGTACCCGTAGCGACATCCGTTTAGAATCCTGCGTTTTCAAACGTAGGAGATATCAATAGTACAATAAGATTTACCAGTATCGGAATACTTTTTACTCATGTATGTTCATACTACTAAAGCAGCATCTCTATTAGGAATTTCTCCTCGAAGATTACGACAACTACTACAGCAAGGAAGAGTTAAGGGAGCGTATAAATCTGGTAAGTTTTGGCTAATTCCTCTCTATAATGGTTTACCGCAGATAACCAAAGCTAAACGCGGTCAAGCAGGAACTTGGAAAACCAAAAAGCAGCCTAAAAAAACTATTGTTCACGTCAATAGTAATACCATTAAACGCAATGCTAAAAAGAGCTTCGGACAGAGAGAACCTGTAATTGCTATTAAAGGCAGAAAAAATATTAATGTTCATCAGCTAGAAATTCCTGTTCCTTGTAGAGTTATCTATCAACCAGATAAACCTTTATCCTGCGGTGCAAAAGTATGGATTGAAGTTTTAGATTTCGATCTCGAATCAATACAACCTTTAGCTAATATAGTCCACAAGAAGTGAAATTGGGCATAAATAAAACAACTACTTAACAAGATTGAAAGCTCCACAAACATCAAACAGTATTACTAGTCTCGTTATCATAGCTTAGAGTACGAATCAAGAAGCGGATTCGACAGTTGTTATCTCGAAGCAAAGACTATGGAAAAATATAACGAGTATCATCTAGACCCCAAGCAATTTCCTTTTCTCAAAAGCTTTCAAGATTGCTGGCAAGAGATTAGAGATGAGTTTAGTAACTTCATCAACCAGGCATCTCAGGAAGAATTAGCTATTGCCTACAATTTGATGGGACCTAAAACTAAAACCATCAAAACCAAAGGTGAGAAGAAATACAGCGCGTTTGGTGTGTTATTCCAAGGCAAATTTATAGAAGAGTATATTCAAGAGCATCAAATAACTTATCCTGATTATGATTCAGATGAGGCAGCCCAACAAGCACTGACATTAAGAGAAAAATACTTCCCAATTTTAGATAAGGCGATCGCAGAAGTTAACCTTAGCAATGATAATATCATTAGAAATATTTATTTCGGCACATTTCATCCAGGATTAGATATCAAGCTTCATGTGAACTATAACCCCCATATGAATCGGGGCTATCTAGGATTAATTGTGCCAGAGGGGGATGTCGCCATGAAAATCTGCCATGACAAACTTTATTGGCATGAAGGAGAATTTATGATTCTAGACCACAGCTATCCCCACTGTCCTCACAATTACACCGATTTTGACAGAACTGTCTTGATTGTTGACTTTTTTAAAACTGACCAGCCCAGAGAGCAAGTCATTCAATTTGAACAGGAGCTAGTCAGCCAAAGGATGCAAGATAACCCCTATAGTTTAGGGGTTTTTGGTAAAAGCGATCGCGCCAAACCAGAAGATTTTATTAAATATGGTTTAGAGCATCAGTTAGAGTGGGACAAAGCTTTAGGAACTTCATAAAAGCTAAAAAACTAAGTTTATTGGGCAATGGGCAAAGGAAATCTCGCGCCAGCTAAATAATCTGAAAAATGTTCCTTAAAATATTTCCAAGAGGTGATGTTTTCTGATTCTAATATCTTTGTAGGAGCATCTTTATATAAGGGAATGTGGTTATTAATTTCTTCTTGTAGCCACTCAGGTAGATCGCTAAAACTATTTAGTTTCAAGCCTTGAGTACTGTAAATTAGTTGCCCAGGCTTATTACCCATTTTCATCCAAGGTAGCCAAGGACCAATACGATCCCAACTCAGAATTACTTGAGATACTTCGAGTACCTTGGGATCGAGTAATTCTGCGGTAGGCACAGTTAGCTTGAATAATTCACCCGCTTGATAGTTAGGCTCAGGACTATACTCAATAAATCTGGAATCCCCTGCTAAAGGATTGGGATAGTTAGTAAACAGGTCAAAGACAAAGGTAGTATTGTTGCCATTTACTTTAGCGGGAAAATTCCCCTTAAATAAACCTTGAACTGGATTATTAGCGACATGAACTACAGGCAAAGTTTCTCCTGTCCAAGGATTTTGCCACTGATGAATTATTTGCTCAGTATCAGGGTCAAGATAGTAGGTTAATTCTCTAGAAGTAAAATCCCAACTATTATCCTCATTGGGAAGACAGCGACTAACACTCATCCCCACAATTTTAAACAGGTGTTTTTTCTTTTCATTAGGGACAAAAGCGTAAAGAGAGCCAGCCCATAATAGAAAGGTAGATTTGGAAGAGAGAGAGTTACGAGTTTTAACCCAACAGGAAACATCTAACTCTTGTGTTGTAATAATTTTCTTGATTGAATTAACCATTAACTTAATTATTTAGGGTGAGAACTACCCCAACTTGCACTTCGCAGAAGTTGGGGCTTCTAACTTCATTGGGGATTGCTTAAATTTGCTTTAGGGTAGCACTTTTGTGACTGAGATCACGATAATCTCACGGGAGAATGGAAGCCCTGTCGCGCGATTCGCACGGAGGAAATTCCGCACGGGGTAATTTATTGCCCCATGATATTCACAGGTGATAAAATTTACGGAATGAAACAAGTTCTGACAATAGTTTGCAAGCTCCAACCGACTCCAAATGTGGCTCAAAAAATTGAGCAGACTTTGGTAGCATTTGCTGATGCTTGTAACTATACTAATCAGAACTTTAAGCCAAATATAACCAGCAAAACAACCATTCAATCTTTGGTTTATCAGACCATTAGAGAGAAATATAATTTGTCTGCCCTCACTCCTCATAACTCATCCCTCATACCTCTCTTGTTGTTTCTTTACTAAGACAAAACAATAGTTAATATTTGTTTATTCAAATTTATATTGTCAGGGTGATTTCTTAAAAGAAATTGCAATTTTAGGCAATTGCTCCTAGAACAAGTTAATCTCACGATTATAAGGCATTAAATTGTACTTAACTGGACTTAAATCAAAAGATACGAAGAGTGTTTGTGAAGTCTGGATTAATGTCTCAAGCTAGATAACAGAATTTTACTTGGGGGTTTCAAGTATGAGTAACAATGGCATAGAAAACACCCGTAATGTGGCAATCGTCGGTCCTTATTCTAGTGGTAAAACTACACTGCTAGAAAGTATCCTTTATGTGACTGGCGCAATTAATCGTAAAGGCAGCATTAAAGACAAGAATACTGTAGGAGATAGCTCTCAAGAGGCACGCGATCGCAAAATGAGTGTGGAAGTATCCGTTGCTAGTACCAACTATAAAGATATTAACTTCACTTTATTAGACTGTCCTGGTTCAATAGAATTTGCTCAAGAAACTTACAATGCTCTAGTGGGTGCAGGAGCAGCTATAGTTGTCTGTGAACCTGTAGTAGAAAGAGTATTAACCCTTGCTCCTTTATTTAAGTTTTTGGACGACTGGGAAATTCCCCATCTAGTATTTATCAACAAGATGAATCGGTCTTCTGTTAATTATATGGAAATTCTCCAGGCTCTCAAACAAGTTTCGAGTCGTCCTTTAGTTCCTCAACAGTACCCAATTTATCAAGATCATAATTGTGTTGGTTATATCGACCTAGTTACAGAGCAAGCTTATCAATATCATCAGGGAAGTCCTGCTGACCCCGTACCCTTCCCTGAAAGTTTAGCAGAGGAAGAACATTTAGCCCGTAACGAAATGCTAGAAACTCTAGCAGACTTTGACGATCATTTGTTAGAAGAATTGATTGAAGAAATTGACCCCCCCCAAGATGAGATTCTTCGAGACTTGAAGCAAGATTTAAGTGCTGATTTAATTGTTCCTGTGTTTCTGGGTATGGCAGAACAGGATTATGGAGTACGCCCACTGCTTGATGCCTTAGTTAAAGAAGCTCCAGCACCCAACATTACCGCAGCCAGAAGAGGACTCAAAACCAAACCAAACGGAGATACCCTAGCACAAGTCCTGAAAACTTTTTACACTCCTCAAGGAGGCAGACTCTCACTAGTGAGAGTTTGGCAAGGTACTGTCACTGATGGCATGAGTTTGAATAATGTTAGAGTTGGTGGACTATACCGCCTCATGGGTCAACAGCAAGAACCTATACAAAGTGCTGGAGTAGGGGAAATTGTGGCTTTAGGTCGCATGGAAAATATCTATACAGGAGATACTTTATCTAGTAACTCTAAAGAGGTTTCTCCCTTGCCAAAAGTCGATCCTATAGCCCCTGTCTATGCTTTGGCGATCGCACCTGAAAATCATCAAGATGAAGTAAAACTTAGTAGTGCCATTACCAAACTTCTAGAAGAAGACCCTTCTTTGAATTGGGAACAACATGGAGATACCCATGAAGTTATCCTTTGGGGACAAGGAGAAATTCATCTGAAAGTGGCGTTGGATCGGTTGCGTCGTAAGTATAATCTGGCGATGAATACCCATCTACCTCAAGTACCCTATAGAGAAACTATCCGTCAATCCTATACTTCCCACGGTCGCTATAAACATCAAAGTGGGGGACATGGGGCGTTTGGTGATGTGTATTTAGAAATCAAACCTTTATCAAGGGGTTCAGGATTTCAATTCCATGAAACTATCGTCGGTGGTGTTGTTCCCAAGCAATATATTCCTGGTGTAGAAATTGGAGTTAAAGAATACTTGCAAAAAGGACCCCTAGGTTTTCCTGTAGTAGATTTAGATGTAACCTTAAAAGACGGTTCTTATCACTCTGTTGACAGTTCGGAGCAAGCCTTCAAACAAGCTGCTCGTATTGCCATGACTGAGGGGATGGCAAAATGTAAACCTGTATTATTAGAACCCATCCTATCTATAAGTGTTGCTGCACCTTCAGAATTTACTTCTAAAGTATTGCAACTGGTAACTGGTCGCCGAGGACAAATTCTAGGCTACGAAGCTTTAGATGGTTGGAAAGGTTGGGACAAGGTTGCTGCTTATTTACCTCAAGCAGAAATGCACAACTTTATTATCGAATTGCGATCGCTTACTTTGGGTGTGGGTTTCTTTGACTGGAAATACGATCATTTACAGGAAGTACCAGATAAGTTAGCTGGTAAGATTTTAGCTACTGCTGGTGCAGAAACTAATGGCAATAGCCGTTGATAACCAGGAGTAAGTAAAAGGGAATAGGAGATTGGGGGAGACCCAACTCGTCGCTTCGCGAGTGGGGAATTGGGGCACCGAAGGAGACTTCATTACAAAGTCGATAAGGACATCGCTTCGCACCCTTCACCGAACACGGTGAGCCGTGCTCCCGCTCACCCGTGTCCTCCTCTTTTGGCTTCAATACCTAGATATATTAAGTCTCCTCCTGGGGGGAATAGGGGACTGAGGAGAGGAGGGAGACTGGGGACTGGTGGTTAATTGTTACTTATCACTTATTACTTCCTCATACCTCATACCTCATCCCTTAAAGGAGAGTTTGTTTGTGAAAACTGACAACTTATTACCACTCAATCCCTCAGAAACTTTAAAGCTATTAAAAAACTCAACTTTGAGTGATGCAGTTAAAGGTAACTTTCTCTGTTTTCTGATGATTCCAATTGTTGAACGCTTCGGACAATGGCGTTTTGCTGGTACAGCTTCTAATCTTACTGAAGCCTTTAATCGGATTGGAAATCTCATAATTTTATTGGGAGGTAGCCAAGAGTCTCAGGAACAAATACTGGAAGAGATGGTGCTGGATCAAGACCTTGAATATATCCAGTATCCTCAAGATTCTTGGTCTTTGGGCGATATTCTGGAGCGTAATTTAGGAAATGTTAATTTGATTCTATTGGCTGAAGGTCAAGCACCCTATGACCATTCAGGATTTTGTATTCTTGAAGTTCCTTCTAGGAGCGACCCAAAACAGTGAGATCGCTTTAAGGTATTCTGTGCAAGCATTTGAGCCAAATAAGTGGACAGCAGGTACAAGAGGACAAACAGCCATCAAGTTATCTCAA
>JAAUYH010029341.1_pt1 | contig 28344 bp, 17 predicted proteins | sample 7278061 | NCBI WGS metagenome assembly JAAUYH01 (sample SAMN14350203, study PRJNA611818) | marine sediment metagenome | isolation source: surface marine sediment (0.6m) | place: French Polynesia: Moorea | collected 2018-08
GGTTTTGTTTCAGTGGTCATTGAAGCGCGGGGTACGGCAGTAATCGTGGGCACGGACGGCCACCGTCTTGGCCCTTTCAGTGCAAAACTCCATGAGTTGTATCACATCCAAGGTGAACTTGTTGCAGACGCCCGGCAAAATACGCGGCTCAACCGCCAACTCGAACACGGAAAAAAGCGAATGAACATTGGAACCCCTGGATCGTCGGGTGCTGTCCGCCTGCTGCTGCTGGGAGCGGGAGAGCTGGGCAAAGAAGTGGTCATCGAGGCGCAACGCCTGGGAGTTGAGGTCATTGCCGTGGACCGGTACGCAGCAGCGCCCGCCATGCAGGTGGCCCATCGCCACCACGTCATCGACATGCTGGACCCCAGCGCACTGCGCGAGGTGATCGAGAGCGAGAAACCGGACCTCATCGTGCCCGAAATCGAGGCCATCCACACCCCCACCCTGCTGGAGCTGGAACAGGAAGGCCACACCGTGATTCCCACCGCCCGGACAACCCGGCTGACCATGGATCGGGAGGGCATCCGGCGGCTGGCCGCCGAACAACTGCAGCTGCCCACCTCTCCGTACCGGTTTGTGGATACCGAGGAAGAATACCTGGCCGCGGTTGAAGCACTCGGTTTGCCCTTTGTGATCAAGCCGGTGATGAGCTCCTCGGGCAAGGGACAGTCCACCGTGCGCAGCGAAGACCAGGTTCATACCGCCTGGGAGTATGCCCAGAGCGGCGGGCGCGCTGGCGCCGGTCGCTGCATCGTCGAGGGGTTCGTGGCGTTTGACTACGAGATCACCCTGCTGACCATCCGCCACCGGGACGGCACCAGCTTTTGTGCGCCCATTGGGCACCGCCAGGAACTGGGCGACTACCGGGAATCCTGGCAGCCACAGCCCATGACCGACGCCGCAGCGGCCCGGGCTGAAGAGATCGCCCGGACCATTACCGAAGCACTTGGGGGTCGGGGCCTGTTCGGCGTGGAGCTGTTCATCCGGGGCGACGACGTCCTGTTTTCCGAAGTGTCGCCCAGGCCCCACGATACCGGCCTGGTCACGCTGATATCCCAGGACTTGTCCGAGTTCGCCCTCCACGTGCGCGCCATACTGGGTCTCCCGGTCCCCGCCATCCGCCAGCTCGGCCCGGCAGCGTCGGCGGTGATCCTGGTGGAGGGTGACGGACAGGCCCCCGTGTTTTCCGGCCTCGACCAGGCCCTGGCCCGGGCCGACACGGACCTGCGCCTGTTCGGCAAGCCGGAAGTGAAAGGGCGGCGGCGCATGGGCGTGAGTCTGGCCCGGGCCGAAACCATTGAACAGGCCCGGGAAAACGCCCGTGCCAGCGCCGCGTCAGTCGGAGTTTCCACCGCCGCCGGAGATCCCTGGCCAGACGGCTGATCATCCCGGGATACCGCAGCCACTGGTGGTATCTCCTTATCGCCCGGGTCCGTCCAATCGGCGTAAGATCAGTAAAAACAAGGCGGTAGAGGGAACAGCGATGGGTTCAATCCTCAGGTCATCCATCACCATTCTGGTGCTGCTGTCCGTCTGCGCCGTGGTCAATGCCGAAGAGGAACGCAGTTTCGAGGACGAACTTGAACGGGTCGAAGAAGCCCTGCGCACCAACCCTGGTCGGGCCCTGCCCAATACCCTGGACTCCTGCCGTCAACAGCAGGGCTACGCCGTCAAGCTCTATCACATGGGCATGGAGACCCGAGCCCGCCGCGCCCTGAAGTTCTGCTTTGACGCGCTGGAAATACCCGACGATATGAGCGCCGAGGAGATCGTGCAGGTTTCTCAGGGGCAGCTGAAATCCAAGGCGGACAGGGAATACAAAAAGGCCATGACGCTGACGCCGGACGCCACCAGCGGCCTGGAGATCTACCGTGAATGCGCGGCCTGCCACAATGCTGAGGGCTGGGGCCGCAAGACCGGCAGCGTGCCCCAGATCGCCGGCCAGCACCGAAAAGTCATCATCCGTCAGCTGGCTGACATCCGGGCCGGCCACCGCGAATCCGTGGTCATGATTCCCTACGCCGCCTCGGAAAACATTGGCGGCGCCCAGGCCATGGCTGACGTAGCCGCCTACATCGAGAGCCTGGAGATCAGCGTCGACAACGGCAAGGGCCCGGGCGACAACCTCCAGCACGGAGAGTCGCTGTACACCGAGTACTGCGCGAGCTGCCATGGCGCCACGGGCGAAGGCGGCAATGAAGAACTGATGCCCCGCATCCAGGCCCAGCATTTCCGCTACCTGGTGCGCCAGTTCGAGTGGATCCGGGATGGAAAACGCGGCAACGCCAACGCCAAAATGGTATCCCGGATTCAGGGCTTCGACGAGCGCGACGTCAGCGCGCTGATGGACTACGTATCCCGACTGCAGCCGGCTGAAGAGCTACGGGCACCCCTCGGTTGGAAGAACCCAGACTTTAACTGATCCCGTCAACCGAACAGCCTGCTGCAAAAAGAAACGGCGGCGTGACATCCACGCCGCCGTTTGGGTTCTGCCCTGGGGCTTTGGCGATCAGCTGAGGTCGAAGCGATCCAGCATCATCACCTTGACCCAGGCTGCGACGAAGTCGTCGACGAACTTCTGCTCGCCACCGTTCTCCGCGTACACCTCGGCAATTGCACGCAGCTCCGCGTGGGATCCAAACACCAGGTCTACCGGGGTGGCGGTCCATTTCATGTCGCCGCTGGCGCGATCTCGACCCTCATAGAGCGCGCTGTCAGTGGTGGACGGGGTCCAGCGGGTGGACATGTCCAGCAGGTTGACGAAGAAGTCATTGCTGAGGGTACCCGGCCGGTCCGTGAACACGCCATGATCGGCACTACCGGTGTTGGCGTCCAGGGCGCGCATGCCGCCGACCAGCGCCGTCATTTCAGGCACCGTCAATCCCAGCAGGTCAGCCCGCTCGACCAGCATATCCGCCGGTGAGCGGTAATTGCCTTCACCGTAGTAGTTGCGGAATCCATCAGCCGTCGGCTCCAGCACTGCAAACGATTCCACGTCGGTTTGCTCCTGGGACGCATCGGTCCGACCCGGGTTGAAGGGCACTTCAACGCTATGTCCGGCCTTGCTGGCGGCCCGCTCGATGGCAGCGGCGCCACCCAGGACGATGACGTCGGCCAGGGAGACGTGCTTGCCGCCGCTGCGCTGGGCCTTGTTGAAGTCCTGCTGCACTTTCTCCAGTGCCGGCAGCGTCTTTTCCAGCTCAGCGGGATCGTTCACCGCCCACTGGTTCTGGGGCGCCAGTCGAACCCGGGCGCCGTTGGCGCCGCCGCGCATGTCGGTACCACGGTAGGAAGCAGCAGATGCCCAGGCAGTTCGCACCAGCTCGGCATTGCTCAGACCGGAATCCAGAATGGCAGATTTCAGCCTGGCCACGTCAGCGCTGTCGATCAGTTTGTGGTTGACCGGTGGGACCGGGTCCTGCCACAGCAGCACTTCGTCCGGGATACTGGCACCGATGTAGCGGGCACGCGGACCCATATCGCGATGGGTCAGCTTGAACCACGCCTTGGCGAAGGCCAGCTCGAACTCCTTGGGGTTTTCCTGGAAACGCTTGGCGATTTTCCGGTATTCCGGATCGAATTTCAGCGACAAATCCGTAGTGAACATGATCGGCGCATGGCGCCTGGACTTGTCGTGGGCGTCCGGGACCAGGTTGGCGGCCTGACCGTCAGCGGGAATCCACTGGGTGGCGCCGGCCGGGCTCTTGGTCTGAACCCACTCGAAACCAAACAGGTTGTCCAGGTACTGGGTCGTCCAGGCGACGGGATTCACCGACCAGGCGCCTTCCAGGCCGCTGGTGATGGTGTCGACGCCTTTGCCGCTGCCGCACTTGTTTTCCCAGCCAAAGCCCTGCTGTTCGATTCCGGCGGCGGCCGGCTCGACGCCTACACACTCGTCCGGTTTGGCCGCGCCGTGGGCTTTGCCGAAGGTATGGCCGCCAGCGATCAGTGCCACCGTCTCTTCATCGTTCATTGCCATGCGGCCGAAGGTCTCGCGGATGTCTTTAGCGGCCAACAACGGATCAGGCACGCCGTTGGGGCCTTCCGGGTTGACATAGATCAGGCCCATCTGCACCGCAGCCAGGGGTTTGGCGAGCTTGCGATCGCCCGAGTAGCGCTCGTCAGCCAGGAACTTCTGTTCCGGGCCCCAGTACACCAGGTCGGCTTCCCAGTCGTCCTCGCGGCCGCCGGCAAAGCCAAAGGTTTCAAAACCCATGGACTCCAGGGCAACGTTGCCGGCCAGCACCATCAGGTCGGCCCAGGAGATGCTGCGTCCGTACTGCTGCTTGATGGGCCACAGCAGGCGACGCGCCTTGTCCAGGTTGGCGTTGTCGGGCCAGCTGTTGAGCGGCTCAAAGCGCTGCTGGCCGCCACCGGCACCACCACGGCCATCGGCCACCCGGTAGGTGCCGGCGCTGTGCCACGCCATCCGAATGAAGAATGGACCGTAGTGACCGTAGTCCGCCGGCCACCAGTCCTGGGACGTGGTCAGGACTTTTTCAATATCACCCTTGAGGGCCTCGAGATCGACTTTCGAGAACGCTTCGGCGTAGTCGAACTCATCGCCCATGGGGTTGGATTCGGCACCGTGGTCGCGCAGCGCGCTGAGGTCGAGGTTTTCAGGCCACCAGAACTGGTTGGACTTTGGCATGCCCGGTTGAAAAACCGGGTCGGCGGACAGTGCGGGCGACAGGGCCAGGGCCATGGCGGCCGCCAGGGGAATGGCTTTCTTGAACATTTCGGTGCCTCCGTTGGACAGAAGATCCGCCGGCTGCGATTCCCTCAACCGCAGCTTTCAGCGGGAGTGACACAAACCTTAGCGGAGGCGACGCGGGCTGTGAAATGAATAAATTGAATCGTCACGATAGAGAAAATCGATCGGCCGCGGCGTGCCGGTTTTCACCCCTGACTCGCACCCCCGGGCCTCTCGCAGGCTTGCCCGACACGTGCTTTTCACCCGCTACGGGGTAACAATAATAATCGGTCTTCGGCGAAAACGATCATCCATCCACACCAGAGACATGTCACCGAAATACATCATTGAACACATCGATGGCATCGACGAGGTGACAGTGTTTGAGCCGTTTCCGGCCGAGGAATTTCTCAGGATGCTCAAGCAGTTGACCAGCCACCTGCGTCTCTATGAATTCAGGGTTGCCTGGGACGTGACGTCGGATCAGGTCAAAAAGGTTGCGCGGAAACCACCCACCCTGAAGCCCAAACCGGGATCGCGGGTGGCCCTGGTCAATTCGGACAAGGTCGGCTTCGGCATGGGCAACATGTTTAGGTCCTACCGCGAATCCTCCGGCAGGGATGCCCCTGAGTACAGGATCTTCTATGACCGCGAGGAGGCCCGGCGATGGCTGAAATCCTGAAGGGCGAATCAGCGAGCCACGCCCTGGCATCGTAGATCATCAGCTGTGCCGATTGCCGTGCGCTTATAATCGGGCTCATGGACTACTCCCGACTCCTGCCTGCCCTTGCCCTGGCGGTTTCTGTTTCCGCCTGGTGCGGTGCGGGGATAGCGCTGGCGCACAATCCGGTGGTTGCGGACCAGGATTCCGCGCATGCCGAAGCCATCCGGGCCATCCTCTCCCTTGACCGGAAACTGGGCGCAACGCGCAACCAGGCCTCGAGGACGGTCAGTCTGGCAGACAGCATTCGCCAGTATGTAGACGCGCTGGATCAGCTGGACTTCAGCCATTGTCCGGACGATTTCACCCAGGCTTTCCGCCAGCATCGGGATGCCTGGGCCGACAGCGTCCGCTTCTTCAGGGAATTCGACTCCATGCGCGGGGAATTGCACCAGATCTGGGCGGCGATCGAGAAAATGGGTGGCCAACACAGCCAAGCGTTCGAAGCTGCCACTGAACCCATTCTGGCGACCTGGGAGGCCGTGGAGCAGAGTGTCCGCCGGCATGGTGTTGAGCCATAAGCTGGAAAGATCCGCCCAGGCCGGAAAATCCATCCATCGACCGGCCATCAAGAATTCACAGTTGTTTATCGCCCGGAATGCGTCCCAGAGGCAAATCCCCCTATAATTAATGCGTTGCCGGCCGATAATAATATGGACTTGAGTTCAAGGAAGTCTTCAATCATCAGACGCCTGCATAACATTGCGTCGTGTCTCGCGCTGTCCGCCCTGGTGGGTTGGGCGGTGTCTGCCCGTGCCGTGGAGATTCCTCCACCCGGCGACCCGTTCTTTATCCAGACCAACTCGTCGGACGCAGCCATCGGCCTGGGCGACTGGTATACCTCCTCGGCCAACGGCGTTGGCGGCGGCTTCCACTACGTGGGCATCTACGTGCCCTGCAGCTGGCCAGCCTCGGAAGACCTGCATATCGACATCTTCAGCCCGGAGATGAACACCAACAACCTGCCGCTGGATGAACCCAACGGCTCGGGCCGCGGCACGACCACCTTTGAGCTTTACGACGCAGGCACCGCGGTGGTCAGCCCGGCAACACCTGCCCCGGGTGCCGCGGGATCAATCTCCAGCCTGGACTTTCCGGTGCTGTCGACCCCGGAGCAGTGGGTGCGTGCTTTCACCCTGCCCGCTCCGGTGCAGTGTGGCGAGTACGTGTTGCGATCGGAATCCCGCCAGGACGACCAGAACTCCTGGCGCCTGCGGGTGGGCCTGGATAATGACGCCGACCCCAATAATCCGTTCCCGGCCAACTGGGACGATCCCGACCTGGTCCCCGGATCCGACGATGAGCTGCTGGTGGGCCTGTACCAGTACTCGTTCCAGCAGGATACCGGCGGCGTTCAGTGCAACACCCTGTATGAGTTTGTCCCTGAGGGTGAGCCATCCATCATGTTCAACAACTTCGACATGGACGGCAACACCCGGGTGACCTACTACCCGCCGCTGAGTCCGGTGGACCCCAACGGCCTGATCGGCGGCATCGCCGGTACCGTGTCCGGAGGCACCACCTGGAACAATAACGGCACCCAGACCACCCGGGACGGCGACATCATCGACAACCCCGATGCCGGGTGGTGGGCCATCGTGTCCTGCCTGAGCTCCAACAACCAGCTGGCCCAGGACGGCCAGGAGGACGTGCCGCAGTTCAACCAGATCCCACCGATTCCGGTGATCGAGCTGATCAAGGATGACCAGGTCGTGGCCGCCGCTCCCGGCGATCCGCTAACCTACAGCATTTCCTTCGAAAACATCTCGGACGATGACCTGAAGCCGGGCGCCGCACGCAACCTGGTCCTCACCGACACCCTGCCGGCGGACCTGAACTACGTGTCCTGCCAGATCGACGCGCCATACACCGGCACCTGCTCGGAAACCGGCGGCGTGGTGACCTTCAATATCGACCAGACGGTGCTGGCGGGCGAGTCCGGCAGCGTGCAGCTATCGGTGACCATCGATCCGCTGGCCAGCTTCCCGTTCACCAACACGGTGCGGGCCGATTACACCGACAGCTGGGAGGTGGGCAGCTATAACACCACCACCACCGAAACCACGTTCAGCGTGCTGCCGCTGTCGGTGGTCAAAACGCCCGACGTCACCGAGGCCCCCGTGGGCGGTGTGATCAACTACACCTACGACGTCACCAACATTTCCCCCGAGCCGGTGATCCTGAACCAGCTGGTAGACGACAAGATCGGAATGTTCAGCTTCCCCGACCAGTTCCCGGATGCGGTGGCGCTGTACGATTTCAGCCAGGGCCCGGATCCGTTGGTTATTCGCGACCGGTCCGGTTTCCTGACCGCCCAGGATCTCACCATCGAAGATCCCTCACCGGTGACTTACGAACTGGATCCCGAGCGTATTGACATCAGCGGCGCGGCTACCCGGATCTCAGGCGACAGCTCATCGACCGCCAAGATCGCCGGCGAGTGCCAGGCCGAAGGCAGGCTGGCCGTGGAGGCCTGGGTCCAGGCACCGGGCGCCTTCCAGAGCGGACCGGCGCGAATCATGACCCTGTCCGATGGCGGCAATAATGATGTGTTTTTCAGCCTTTACCAGGATAACGACCAGTTTGGCTTCGAGATCAGCACCACCGGCGGCACCACGGGAACCCTGACCACCGGCGCCGCCTCGGTTTCCACCGACCTGACTCACCTGCTGGCCGTGGTGGAAGAATCCGGTGCCGTCACCCTGTACCAGGATGGCATCGCGGTGGACACCGCCAGCCTCGGTGCGACTGGAGGCTTCAGCGACTGGAGCACCAACTACCGGTTCGGCTTCGGCAATCAGCTCAGCACGGCTGTCCTGCCCACGGATACCACCCAGGACTGGCAGGGCAAGTATTACAAGGCTGCGGTCTACTGTGACACTGTGAGGGCAGAGGATGCGCTCAGCCTGTTCGAACTCGGGAGCGAAACCGATGCCAGCGGCAATCGGCTGCTGGCGCCCGGCGAAACGGTCACCATCAACGCCAGCTACACCGTCCAGGCCAGTGATTTCCCCGGCAGCGTCATCAACGTCGCCGAGGTCAGTGGCACCACCGGCGATGGCGAAGACTTCATTGTCTCCGATACCGCCGCCGTTCCCGTGGTCATGGGTCCACTCAGCCTGGTCAAGACTTCCAGCGCCAACGCCGAGGTTACCCCGGGCGAGACCATTACCTACACGCTGACCCTGACCAACAACGACATCGTCCGCCATACCGGCATCCGGATCCTGGACCCCCTGCCCCTGGGCACCAGCTACATAGCGAACTCCACGGTGGTGGAAGGCTTCCGCTCGGTGGCGGTGGAGTACTGCGACGACTTCACCACCCAGTCCTACGGCAACACCAACAACGGCTCGCAACCGTTGTGCGCCTCCACCTGGGGAGCCGGGAGCCCCGGGGGGCTCGGGGGTGACAGCTGGACCGAGGAAGAGCGCAATGGTGGGCCACCGTTTACTGTGACCACCAACGGCCCAACCGCGGGTGACGTCTTTATCGCTGGCGGCGAGCTCAACTTCGACCGGCCGGATTCGGATGACGGCATTGAGGACTTCGACGCCCTGATTCGCGAGGTGAACCTGGCCGGGCTGGACAGCGCCACGGTGACCTTCGACTTTGACTTTGACGGTAACACCGAGGCCTGCACCCCCGGCACGAACGGCGAGGACTTCGGCAACGTGGACGACTGCCTGTGGGTGGACGTCTCCAACGATGGCGGCAGCAGCTACGTGGAGCTGGATACCACGCCTGGCGGTACCCTGCCGGTGGGCGGTGACCCGGATAACAACAACGGCACCATTACCGTACCCATACCCGCGGCATTCCTGACCTCCTCCACCCTGGTCCGCTTCCGCGCGGCCGGATTCCGCGGCACAGAAAGCGTCAGCATTGACAACGTACGGATAGAGGGCGCCACGACCGGCCCCGTCACCCTGGACAACGATGGCGTCGGCACCAACGAACTGGATGACGGTGACCCGGCCAACCTGGTCACCACCCTGGACAACCTGGTGCTGGATCCCGGCCAGACGATGACCGTTACCTTCGATGTCCAGGTCAACGACCCGCTGGATTCCAACATCCTGGCCATCCGCAACCTGGCCTCAGCCGACTCCGACCAGAGCGTGCCCACGGTGGCCGAGGTGCTGGATCCGGTGCGGCCCTTCGGCGGCCAGATCGGAGACAGCGTCTGGCTCGACGCCGACGGCGACGGCATTTTCGACCTGGGTGAGGCCGGCCTGCCCAACGTTACCGTGGAACTGGTGGGGCCGGGCCCGGACGGCATCTTCGGCAACGGCGATGACGTGGTGCTGGACAGCCAGCAGACCGACCTCAACGGCGGCTACCTGTTCGCCAACCTTCCCACGGGCAGCTACCAGACCCGGGTGGGCGTCTCCACCTTGCCCGCTGGGCTGCAGGCTGGTCCTGCCAGCAGCAACCCGGCTGGACCTTTCCTGGTCACCGGCACCGAGCAGTTCCTGAACGCCGACTTCGGCTACGTGCCCCAGGCGGGTACTGCGGTGGTTGGAGACCAGGTGTTCTCGGATGCCGATGGGGACGGCATCCAGGATCCGGGCGAACCCGGCATTGCCGGCGTCACCCTGGAACTGCGCAATGCCGATACCGGTGCGGTGATAGCGACCACCACTACAGGCCCGGACGGCAGCTACCTGTTCACCGGCGTTCCGCCTGGCACCTATACCGTGGCGGTCACCGACACCGGCGGCGCCCTGGCGGGATACAGCTCCACCACCGGTGGCAACCTGAGCTTGCCGTTTACCGTCAATGCTGGCGACACCCTCACCGAGGTGGACTTCGGTTATAACAACCCTTTCCTGGCCACAATCACCGACAGTATCTGGTTCGACCCCGACGGCAACGGCCTGCGCGAGTCCACCGAGGAGGGCATTGCCGGGATTACCGTGAACCTGGTGGACAGCTCCGGCAACGTGGTGGCCACCACCGTGACCGACCCGGACGGCAACATCACGTTCAGCGGCGTGCCCGACGGCGACTACCAGATCGTGCTGAGCGACCTGCTGGGCAACCTGTCCGGCCGCGGCGGCACCACCACCGCCGCCCGTAACCGGGTCACCAGCGTCACCGTGGCCGGCTTTGACGTGGACAACGACAGCTTTGGCTTCAACCAGCCCGGCCTGATCGGCGACGAGGTGTTCTCCGACGCCAACGGCAACGGCGTGCGCGACCCCGGTGAGTCGCTGATTCCCGGCGTCGATGTCAGCCTGTTCCGCGACAACGGCGACTTCGTCTTCGACAGCACGGTCGATACCCCGGTGAACAATGCCCAGACCGACGGCGGCGGCATCTACGGCTTCCGCGGCCTGCCATTCGGCACCTACTTCACCTCGCTGGATCCGGCCCAGCCTGCACTGGCCGGCGCGGTCCTCACCACCGGTGACTCCCAGGGCGGGGCCAACGCCAGCGGTGCCCAGATCGACGTGGTGCTCAGCGGCGGCAACGGCGGCGTTCTCACCGCGGACTACGGATTCCAGAACAGCGCGCTGGCCGACATCTCTGGCAACGTGTTCGAGGATCTGGACCGGGATGGCGTCGATGACGGCGCCGGTGAAGGCGGTTTCCCGGGCGTCACCATCGAACTGTATGCGGCCGGACCCGACGGCATCCTTGGAACCGCCGACGACCTGCTCATCGCGACCGCCATCACGGACGCCAATGGCGACTATCAGTTCCCGGACGTGCCGGATGGGGATTTCCGCGTTGAGGTTACGGACCGTGACAACGTGCTGGGCGACTACCGGCTGACCAGCGGTCTGGACAACATCAACGTCTCGGTCAGCGCCGGAAACGATATCACCGACCTGGATTTTGGCTATGCCCCTTTCCGCGGCAGCGCCAGCCTGGGTGACTTTGTCTGGCTGGACGCAGACGGCGACGGCGTTCAGGAAGCCGGCGAACCCGGTATTGGCGGGGTTACCCTGCAGCTGTTCGACGCCGGCCCTGACGGCCTGGCCGGCACCGGTGACGACCTGCTCTTCGACACTACGGTGACCGATCAGCTGGGCAACTTCGATTTCAAGAATCTGCCGGCGGGACGTTACTTCGTGGACGTGGCAGACGCCAGTGTTCCGGCGGGTCTCTCGCTGACCACCGGCCTGACCGATCCCAGCGCGGTGATTGCTCTGGGCGCCGGAGATAACGTGGACACGGTGGATTTCGGCTACCGGCCTGATACGGCGACTGCGCTGATCGGTGACCGTGTGTGGATCGACGCCGACGGCGACGGCGTGGAAGACCCCGGCGAGGCCGGGCTGGCCGGTGTCACCATCAACCTGGTGGGCGCCGGAGCGGACGGCCAGCTGGGCACCGGTGACGACCTGGAAGTCGGCGCGGTGACCGACGGCAACGGCAACTATGCCTTTACCGGACTGCCCGCTGATGATTACTTCGTGACGGTGGATGTATCCACGCTGCCGGCCGGATTCAACACCGCCCCCACCAACGCCCTGGAGACCTACCAGCTTACCGCCCTGTCGGATACTGCCTACGTGCTGCTGGACTGGGGATTCCAGCCTCTGAGCCCGCTGGGTTCCATCGGCGACACTGTGTTCCTCGACAGTGATGGCGACGGCACCCAGGATGCCGGCGAGGGAGGCATCGGCGGCGTCACCGTAGACCTCGTGGAACCTGGTGTTGACGGCGTGTTCGGAACTGCCGATGACGTGGTGTCCGCCAGCGCTGTCACCGACGGCAACGGTCAGTATGACTTTACCGGCCTGGGTCCGGGCGACTACCAGGTTCGCCTGTCCGACACCGGCGGCGTACTGTCCGGCCTCAACCCCACCGCTACTGCCCCGGGCACCATCAGCCTGGCGTCGGGACAGGATTTCAACGGCGCGGACTTCGGCTTCTCACCGGCATCCGACCAGGGGTCCATCGGAGACCAGGTGTTCCATGACGTCAACGGCAATGGTGTCCGCGAGACCGGCGAGTCCGGCATCGAGGGCGTAACGGTGGAGCTGTGGCTGGACGTCAACAACGACAACATCATCACCCCGGGTATCGACAACCTGATCCGCACCGAAACCACCGACGTCAACGGCGAGTACGAGTTTGGCGGCGTGGCCCAGGAGGATTACCTGGTGCGGCTGGCCCCGGCCGATTTCGGCGCCGGATCCGTCCTGGAAGGCACCGTGCCCACCGCCGGCACGCCAGGGCTGAACGATAACGCCCAGCCCAGTCCCCTGCCGCTGTCCATCACCCCGGCCAACCAGAACCCGCTGTATGCCGACTTTGGGGTGACCGCCCCGGCGGCCATCAGCCTGGCGGGCACCGTGTTCGAAGACATCAGCAACGACGGTGTGGACAACCCCGGAGAGCCGGACGTGGGCGGCGTGGCCGTTGTGCTGTATCGTGACCTGGATGGTGACGGCCTGCTGGATCCGGACGACCCGGTGTTCGGCATGACGGTGACCGACGCCGGCGGTGACTACCTGTTCGACAATCTGCCGCCCGGCGACTACATCCTGGGAACCGATGCCACCGGCTCGAGGCTGGAGGGCTATTTCCAGACGACCCAGGCCCTGACCCTGGGCGTGCAGCCGGCCGGCAGCAGCGTTGCCGGAACGGCCGTCACCGAACTGGACTTCGGGTTCTACAACGGCGGCGTCACCACCACTCCCGTGACCCTGGCCTACTTCCGGGCCGAGGTATCAGGCGGCGGCTTGAGCCTGCGCTGGGGCACGGCCACGGAAACCGGCAATGTCGGATTCTTCATCTACGGAGCCGACGGCACCGGCATGCGACGCCTGCACAGCCTGGTGCCCTCCCGGGTGGTGGATTCCACCGAGTGGCAGCAGTACAGCCTGGAACTTCCGGGCATCCTGAACGATCAGCTCTGGCTGTCGGACATCGACATCAAGGGCAATGAAACACTGCACGGGCCTTTCGAGCTGGGCCGGCTGTACGGCGATGACCGACCGCCGGCGACCATTGACTGGAGCAGCATCCGGGACAGCCTGGAACGCACGCAGCTTGAAGAGGTACCGCTGGGATTGCCCGGCAGCGCGGACGCGGTCAACCTGTCGGTGAATCAGCGCGGCGTGGTCCGGGTCAGCTATGAGCAGCTGGAGTCTGCCGGCCTGCCCGTCAATGGCGCCAGCGTCGATCAGCTGGCCGTGACCCTGGCCGGAAAACCGATCCCGCTGCGCCTTTCCGGGAACTCCTTCGGCCCCGGTGAATTCATCGAGTTTATCGGTCAGCCGCGGGACAGCCTGTACAGCAGCGACAACGTCTACCGGGTCTTGCTGGATCCTGGTATGGCGGCCCGCATGGACACGCTGGAATCCCTGGCCACCACGCCAGATGCCGAGGCCAGCCAGACGCGCAGCCTGGTCATGGACCATAACCGGCAGTACAGTTTTGCCTCGCCCAATGGTGACCCCTGGTTCCTGGAAGATCTGTTCTCCTTCGGCGGGCCCGACCAGGCCGAGTTTGCGCTGGACTTGAGCGATCGCAGCAGCGGCGGCGCCACCCTGACCGTGGAACTGTGGGGCGTCACGGACCTGGCCGAAAACCCAGACCACCACGTGGAGGTCCTGGTCAACGGCACCCAGGTGGCCGAGCTGTTCCTGGACGGCCTGACCCCGGCGACTATCGAAGCCAGCGTGGCCGAGGGGCTGCTGCTGGACGGCGACAACACCGTCACGGTTCGCCTGCCGGGAGATACCGGTGCCCTGTTCGACCTGGTCAACGTTGAATCGGTTGCCCTGAGTTACACCACTGACCTGACCATCGATGGTGCCGGGGAACTGGACGTAAATACCGCCGGCGACTGGCGCGCGGAAGCGCCGACACCTTCTCCCGATACCCTGTTCCGGGCGACCTTCGAGGACCTGCCCGACGCCTCGTTCGTGGTCAGCGGCCTGACGTCCAGCGACGTGGTGGCCTACGCCATCACCGAAACCGGACCAGTCTGGCTGCCCGACGCCACCACTTCGCCGGATGGCGCGGGCTACGACCTGCAGGTTCCGGGGGGGCTGGATGCGAGGTCCTACGTGATCTCCCAGGCGGATGCCCTGGTTCCTGTCCAGCCGACGCCCGTGGTGTTCGACCAGAGCCTGGACACCGAGTCGGCAGACTACCTGGTCATCACCCACCCGGCCTTCACCAACGGGCTGTCGCCGCTGGTCGACCACCACACCCGGAACGGCCTGAGCGTCAAGGTGGTCAACGTCAATGACCTGTACCAGCGCTACGGTCACGGCATGGTGGATCCTCTGGCCATCAAGCGCTACATCACCGTGGCGGCCGGGCACCTGGGCGCGCGTTTCGTGCTGCTGGTGGGCGGCGACTCCTACGACTACCAGGATTACCTGGGCCTTGGGTCGCTGAGCTTCATCCCCTCGGTCTACGGCCAGGTCCACGAGGTGGTGCGCTACGCCCCGCTGGACGCGGTGCTGGCTGACTACACCGGCGACATGGTGCCCGACGTTGCCATCGGTCGCTTCCCGGTGCGAACCCTGCAGGAACTGGACTGGATGATCAGCAAGACCCTGCAATACGCCACCAAGGAATACGACCTGACCGCGGTGTTTGCCGCTGACAAGGCCGAGCCGCTGACGCCTTTCAGCGCCATCAGCGACGACATTGCCACGGAACTGCTCCAGGGCTGGGAAATCACCAGCGCCTACCTGGACGAGATCACGCCGGCCCAGGCTCAGCAGCAGATCCTGTCGGGCATTGAGGCCGGAGCGGCCCTGACCAACTACTTCGGCCATTCCGGATTCACCGAATGGGGACGCACCGACCGGCTGTTGACGTCCAACGACATCGATACGCTGTCCAACGCGGGGCTGCCCACAGTGGTCAACCAGTGGGGCTGCTGGAACACGTACTACGTGTCGCCCCAGGCGGACACCCTGTCCCATCGATTCCTGGTGGGTGGTGACTACGGCGCCGCTGCAGTACTGGGCCCGGTATCCCTGACCCGCCTGTCCTCGGAGCAGCTGCTGAGCAACCTCAGCCTGCCCCTGGTGCTGACCCCCGGCGTCACCCTGGGTGAAGCGATCCTCCAGGCCAAGCAGACCATGGCCGCGGCTCACCCCGGCCGGGAAGACGTGATCCTGGGTTACGCCCTGCTGGGTGATCCGGCACTGGTGATCCAGCCCTAGTTGCTCATCACGGGGGCGCAGCCCGTTCAACCAGGCGGCGGATCGAGTCGACCACCAGCTCCGGCCGGTCCAGCTGTATCCAGTGTGTCGTGTTGTCAGCAACAATGACCTCCTGGGCCCCAATCTGGTCCGCCATCTCTCGCTGCCACTGGGCAGAGTCCCCATCCGGCTGGTCCACAAGCACGATGGTAGGAATCGCCGGTGCTGAAGCGGCACGCACCGCGTCCAGCATGTCGCACGTCTGTTTCGTCTCGGACCACACAGCCCGCAACGCGCTGGTTCTTGCGCGCAGCGCACCGTGGGCTTTTCTGCCAGCAGGCTTCAGCGGTGAGTTATCCAGGGGAAACAGCATCGGCAGTGCCAGCCGGGGTGCGCCGAGAGGTGCCATGGTCACCAGCACGCCGTAGATTGTCCTGGCCGGCTGCGGCAGCGGACTGCAGCCCGGTTTGGTCTCCGGGTTTGGGTCCACCAGTACCAGACCGGCAACGCGATCCGGATAGCTTGATGCATACAACCGCACGTATGGGCCACCATTGGAATGGCCGGCCAGGATATAGGGCGGTGCTTCGCCAGAATTCTTCAACAGAATTGAAAGCTCATCGACAATTCGAGGTGCCGAGCGCGGCATTGGCCCGGCGTCGCTCCAGCCCAATCCAGCCCGGTCATAGGCGCAAACCCGGGTGAACTTCGCCACCGGGGGTATGACCTCTGACCAGAAATTGACGTCATTACCCAGCCCGGATTCCAGTACCACGGTGGGTCCACCGCTCCCCTGGCACACCAGGTGCAGCCGATGGCCACCCACATCCACGAATTGGCCCGGTGGCGGGAACGTCGCAAGGTCACTGGATTCACTGCTGGACTGGTAAAAGGCCCCCGCAATGGACAGCAGCATCAACAGCATCAAGAATCCGGCTAGAAATCGAATCATTACCACTCCCAATATCTGAACTTCCACCGCGCCCGTACCCGCCCAACAATTCAGAGCAAGCAGGGCCATGGTAACGCCGTATATTGCACTACTTGAATTAGTTACGTAGTTCGACGATAAACTGCGCCATGAGAACAGCCATTATCGGCGGCGGCATCAGCGGCCTGGCCACCGCCTTTCTCCTCAGGCAGAAGCAGCCGGACTGGACGGTCCACGTGTACGAGCGCGAAGCCCAGCCCGGCGGCACCATGCGGTCCGTGCACCAGGACGGCTTTATCTTCGAGCGCGGCAGCAACGGCTACCTGGACAACAAACCCGCCACCGGCGAACTGGTGCGGGCGGCCGGGGCTGAGCACCTGCTGCTGCGCAGCAATGATGCGGCCAGAATCCGCTATGTCTACACCGATGCCATCCATCGTTTGCCCGATGGCCCGGGCGCATTTCTGAAGACGAAACTGCTGACCCTGGGCGGCAAGCTGAGGGTGGCCCGGGAATTCTGGATCAAGCCGCGGCAGTCCGACGAAGAAGAGACCCTCAAGAGTTTTGGTGATCGGCGGCTGGGGCCGCAGTTCACCGACGTGTTCCTCAACGCCATGTCCGCCGGCATTTTCGGCTCGACACCCGAACAGCTCAGCGTCAACGCGGCGTTCCCGCTGGTGGTGAAGCTGGAGCGGGAGCATGGCGGGCTGTTCCGCGGCATGCTGGCCAAGCGCAAAAAAGAGGCCGGCCCCGGCGGCGTGCTGATGAGCTTTGTCGGCGGCGTCAGCAGCTTTGTCGATCACCTGGCGGGACTTATGGGGGATGACCTGCGGCTGTCCGCCAGCGTCACCGCCCTGGACCTGGCCGACGGTCGCTGGCGCCTGCAGGGCATATCGGACGAGGCGCCCTACGACAACGTGGTGCTGGCGACTCCCGCCTATGTCAGCGCGGACCTGCTGCGATCCGTTGATGCCGGCCTGGCGGGACAGCTGGAGCATATCAACTATTCGCCCATTTCCGTGGTGGGCTTTGGCTATCACAAGCTGACACATCCTCTGAACGGGTTTGGCCTGCTTACCACGGCCTCGGCCGGGCTGGATATCCTCGGGGTGTTATGGGACAGCGCCATCTTCGGCGACCGGGCCCCCGAGGGCAGCAAATCCGTCCGGGTCATGATCGGCGGCCAGCGCAATCCCGAGCTGGCCCTGAAGGAGCCGGACGAACTGGTGGAGATCGCCCGGCGGGGCGTGCAGCAAACCATGGGCATCACTGAAACCCCGGACACCACATTCGTTCAACCCTGGCCCCGGGGCATTCCGAATTATCGAGTCGGCCACCTGGCCCTGGTGGAAAATCTTTTCCAATCCGCTGATCAACTGCCCGGGCTGTTCCTGAACTGCAATGCCTACCGTGGCATTGGCGTCAACGACTGCGTGGAGCAGAGTGGGAAATGTGTGGATCGCATGCTGGAGCGGGCCGGCGCAGAGGTGAGCTGACCTGCCGCCCCGGATTTGACTCAACTCCGCCACCTGGTTGCTACAATCAAAGGCAACCATGGGTCCAATGAAAACACTTTCCTGCATCCTCACCCTCCTGACAGGCCTCCTGCTGGTGACCTCCACGCGGGCAGACGACGGCCAGGGGTTTCTTTACGGCACCGTCACCTTGACCGACGGGACCACCCACCAGGGGCGACTTCGTTTTGGAGAGGCCGAAGAGGCATTCTGGGGCCACTACTTCAACAGCCGCAAAACCGGGAATGCCTGGGCTGAACTGGTCCCCCAGGAGCAGCTGGTAGAGAAGCGTCCGGTACACATTCTCGGATTGAAACTCGGTGAACGGTCCATGAACCTGGCGCGGCCGCTGATGGTCCGCTTTGGCGACATCGCCACCATCGAAGCCAACGGCCGCGACCTGACCGTGACGCTCAAGAATAACCTGGTATTCAACCTGGACCGATTCGAAGCGGATGACTTCGCCGACGGCCTGCAGCTTTGGGACGGGCACGAGCAACACAGGTTTGACGAGTGGAAGATTCGCAGCATCGAGTTCCGCCCGACGCCGGTTCTGGCTGAAGCGCCTGATCGACTGCACGGCACGGTGTTCACGGCGGAGGGCGCATTCACCGGCTATATCCAGTGGAACCGCGAAGCCTGCCTGGCCACCGACACCCTGGACGGCCACGCCAACAAAAGCAAAACCAGCCTCCGGTTTGACACCATCCAGTCCATCGAAAAGCGATTCGGCGAGAGTTCACAAGTCACCCGGAACGACGGCAGCACCGTAGTACTGTCTGGCACCCGGGAGGCTGGCGAAAACAACCGAGGAATTTACGTGGACGACCCTCGCTTCGGCCGCGTGCTGGTTTCCTGGGGCGCGTTTCAGCGCCTGGATCTCAACCCCGCCCCGCATAGCGGCCCGGGCTATGGAGACTTTCCCGTCGCCCAGGAACTGTCCGGCAGCGTGACTTTGACCGATGGCCGGCGCCTCAACGGCCGGCTGGTGTTCGACCTGGATGAGCACCTTTCCGTCGAAACCCTGGACGCCCCGTCCCGGGGCATTCACTACACCATTCCCTTCGGCATGATCGAGTCGATACAACAGGGCGGCGGGGACGCCGGGCGGGACTACGTGGGCGTGACCCTGCACAGCGGTGAAAGCCTGAACCTGGAGCGCCGGGACGACCTGGGACCCGGCAATGCCGGCATGCTGGTCCTGGGGCGCAATGATGAATCGCCAAGCTACGTGTCCTGGAGTGACATCAGGCAGGTTTCTTTCGACCGACCCAGCGCCATGTTTCCGCCCATCGTCAGCCGATAGCTTGACCACCCCGCCCTTCTTGCACGACGGCATCCTCGGCGAATCTTCCACCCAAGACTGGAAACTACCGATTGACGGCGAGGCATTTCAGGCCGACTGTTGATTAAGGCCTGAACTACAGGTGCCAGCCATGAGCAAAGCCAACGCCGTACCCCTGAATATCATCAACCGGAACGACCTGACCCCCATCTGCTGCCACTGCGACAAGGGACTGACCGAGGTGTACTCCAAGACCAAAGGGGTTGGCTTCATCGAAGGAAAAAACGTGCTGTACTTCTGTCCGCACTGCATGAAGGTGCTGGGGTTCGGACAGAGCCGAATGATCTGAGGGGTTTCAGGCTCCCGCCTCAAATGCGCTTTCAGGCGCGGAGATTGCCCTGAGCCAGGTCCCGTCGCGACCGGATTTTCGGGCACGGCTGGCCATAAACAAACGATTCAGTGCAGCCAACCCAGAGCGGAATGGGTCGGCCCAACTAATTTCACTTTGACAGCACCGGCAGCGTGATCTTTACTTTCACGGACTCTGGCTGAGCGGGTTGAGATGATCAGAATTTTCACGCTGTTGATGTTGACGGGTTCCCTAAGCTGCTACGGAAAGGAAAACGGACACAGGGAACTTGAGCCTCTGGGACGCGGCCCCCATGCCGTAGGGTCCACCAACATGGCGGTGGCAGCCGAATTCCGGGACCTGGGTGACGACGCCATGCACGATATCCTGCTGGGTAAGCGGGACCCGGAAGGCCGCTATCGCTTCATCACCGAAGTTCTACAGCACCCGGAGTCGGCCTGGATCGTGGAAGCGCCTGTTCCCAACCAGCCCGCAGTGTATGGGCCCACCGCAGGAACCAGCCTGCCCGTGGCCGCGTTCGTCACCTGGCCTGCCAGGGCAGACCAGGAAACCAGCCCGTACGATTTCCCCTACCATGGCGGTCAATACGGAAGGTTTGAGGACATGCTGGCCCCGGGAGAATCCCCGGTTTTTGCTGACCCGGAGAAAAAGTATCCCCTGATCGTTCTGGCCCACGGCAATGATGCCCACGGCATCTTCGATATCGGCCACGCCCAGGACCTGTCCCGCCATGGCTACATCGTGGCCGTGCCCATCTACGGCGACGACCGCACCCGGGTGGCCGGCCTGGATAACGATCACGTTGCCTTTCTCAGGCCCCTGCTGACCCGGGCCCTGGTGGACTCACTGCTGGAGAGCAGAACCTTCGGTCCACACATCGATGCTGACAATATCGGCGTGTCCGGTCACAGCTTCGGCGGATTCACCGCGCTGGCTGCTGCGGGCGGCCGTTTCCAGGGCCATTCCGCCACCGCCGTGGACCCCCGGGTCAAGGCCGCCGTGCTGGCCGCGCCCTGGGTCGGCCACAAGCGACTGATCTGGGACCACTTCGCGTTCGGCAGGAACAATGTCGAATTGAACCGGGTCACGACCCCGGTGCTGTGCGCCTTTGGCACGGCGGACACGGTAACCCGATCAGATTTCATCCTGCCGGCCATGCAACAGTTGTCCGGCCCTACCTACGTGGTGGAACTGGTGGACCAGACCCACGTCTTCGAAGGCGGCTCCTGGGAAGATCGCAACGCCTGGGAGCTGTTGTTTTTTAATGCCTACCTGAAACAGGACGCCGATGCATTGGCTTCCCTGAAGATCGGACGCTCCATGAATGGCGGCGGGGTGGATCTGCAGCTTTTCGACTATCAGAAGCTGCCAGGCAACGCGCAAAGCGAGACGCAACATGCTGGGGAATTTCAGCCCTGAAGCTTTTTTCAACAAGGTCCAACCGGGGCGACAGCATGGGCGGCATATTTGCGGCCGGCTGCCTGCTTTGTGGAACAGCCCTGGCCCAGCTCCAGATCGATGCGACCTGGTCAGGCTCCTACTACAACCCCGAACAGTCGGGTCATGGATTCTTCATCGAGATTCTCCCCAACGAGCAGGCCTGGGTGGCCTGGTTCGTTTTCGATAACAGTGGCGAACCGTACTGGTTGACCGGCATCGGGGACATCGTCGAAGACCGTATCGACGTGGCCGCGACGCTCACCCAGGGTGGCCAGTTTCCCCCCGCTTTTTAAAGCAACACCCCGATGACTACCAGGTGGGCTCCGGGGTCTGGATCACAGCACGGTTTTCCTCCGAACAGCCCATGCCTGAAAAACGCTGGACCCAGTGGCTTGACGAAAGTTACGAGTTGAGCCGGCCAACGCCCTGAGGGTCGACCGCCAAACTAGTTTTTTAGGTGCTTCAACAGTGCCGGAATCACGATCTCGTGTGCATCTTGTAATGTCCGGCGTCCGGAACTTCGAGCACCTCGGCTGGGCGATGGCCAGCACTTCATCAGCGACCGCCGCGACTCCAATCAACCCACGGCAGAGGGATAAAAGGTTGTGGTGGCCGGCCCTACCGGCATGCCCAATCCGAACACCCACAGGAAGAACAGCGCCACCCAGGACACCCAGAAGCAGATGCTGTAGGGCAGCATGGTGGCGATCAGGGTGCCTATCCCTAAGTTGCGGTTATAGCGGGTGGCAAAGGCCAGGATCAGGCCGAAGTAGCTCATCATGGGGGTGATGATGTTGGTGGTGGAATCGCCGATCCGGTAGGCCGCCTGGATCACCTCGGGGCTGTAGCCCACCAGCATCAGCATGGGCACGAAGATCGGCGCCGTCACCGCCCACTGGGCAGAAGCGCTGCCCAGCATCAGGTTGATGAAGCTGCACATCATGATGAAGGGCACAAACACCAGGGGCCCAGTGAGGCCGATGGCCTGGAGGAACTGGGCTCCCGTCACGGCGATGATGGCGCCGAGATTGGTCCAGCCGAAAAAGGCCACGAACTGGGCGGCAAAAAACACCAGAACGATATAAAGACCCAGGGACCCCATGGTGTCGGACATTGCCTTGATCAGGTCCCGGTCGTTGTTGATGGTGCCGACAATCTTGCCGTAGACCACGCCGGGCACCAGGAAGAACACGAAGATCAGGGCCACGATGCCCTGGAGGAAGGGCGAGCGCAGCACAGCGCCGGTCTCCGGGTTGCGCAGGATGCCGTTTTCCGGCACCACGGTCAGGGCCAGCACGGCGGAGATGACCAGGGCGGAAATGGCCGCCCACTTCAGGCCTTTCTTCTCGGTGGGCGTCAGCGCCTCCAGCTTGGCTTCAGCAATGGCGCCCTCCTGGGCGTCAGCCGGGTCGTACTCGCCCAGTTTGGGTTCGACGATGAAAATGGTGACCAGCGAGCCGATCCCGGTAATCAGGAAAGTGCTGATGATCATGAAGTACCAGTTCACCGCCGCGTGAACCGTGTACTCCGGATCGATCAGCTGGGCCGCGGCCTCGGTGATACCCGACAGCAGCGGGTCTACAGTGCCGATCAGCAGGTTGGCGCTGTACCCACCGGAGACTCCGGCGAAGGCCGCCGCCATGCCCGCCAGGGGATGTCGCCCCAGGGAATAAAAGATCACACCAGCCAGTGGCACCAGCACCACGTAGCCCATTTCAGACGCGGTGTTGGAGAGCACGCCGGCAAACACCACGGCAACGGTGACCAGGTGCTTCGGCGCGCGCATGACCACCGTCTGCACCACCGCCGACAACAGGCCCGAGCGGTCGGCTACCCCCACGCCCAGCAGTGCCACGAGCACCGTACCCAGGGGCACAAAACCGGTGAAGTTGGTCACCAGGTTGGTCACGATCCGGCGCAGCCCCTCGGCATTGAGCAGGCTGATGGCCTCGATGCGGGCATCCGGTGCAGCGGTGGGCCGCACATCCGGCACAGACAAACCAATCATCCCAGCCAGGCCGCTGAACAACACCACTGCCGCACACAGGATGGCAAACAGGGTCACGGGGTGTGGCAGCAGGTTGCCCAGCCACTCCACGGTATCCAGGAAACGCCGGAACCAGCCCTTGCGGGCGCCGATGGTTGCAATATCAGTCATGCCGGGCACTCAGCCTGTTCAAATGGAGGGCGAGCATAGTGAATGATTCGTGTAGGGGATGTCACGTGTTCTCCATGTCCCAGGCCTGTTCTTCCTTCTTCCGTCATCCTGAACCATGTGCCGGACCCCGATCCGGGATTGATTCAGCATGATGGCGGTGTCGCGGAGCGATTGGTGGCTGCGGTTGACTCCGCAGCAAGTCCGGACAGCCAGGTCCGGGCCCGCTCCAACACCGGTTTCCAGTCGCCGGGCTCGGATTGCCGGATCAGGGTTGCGGTCGGATACCAGGGTGACGTTGTCCCGTCCAGCAGCCAGCGCCAGTCCGGGTCGTGGGGGAGCAGGATGGCAGTGGGTTTGCCCAGGGCGGCAGCCACGTGGGCGGTGGCCGTGCACACCGAAATGACGGCATCCAGCTGATCCATCAGTGCCGCAGTCCGGGCATAGCCCGGCAGCTCCGGCTCCAGGTCCTGGACACCGAGGCGGTTGAGCCGTTCCCGCTCCTCGGCGCTAACGGGCATCTGCAGGCTGAAGAATGATACGCCCGGCAGGTCGAGCAGTGGGATCAGGGTGTCCAGCGCCATGGAACGATGCCGGTCATCACGCTGGGTGGGTGATCCCGCCCAGCTGATGCCCACCATGAGGTCTCCCTGTTTCTGGCCCCGCAGCTGGCTGACCGTCACCTGGGGCGGGACGGTCAGGTAACGCTCTGGCGCCGGCAGGTTGTCCATGGTAATGCCTAGACAGCGGGTCAGGCTCATCAGCGGACAGTAAACATCGAAGCGATCAGCGGGGATCTGTCCGGGGAGCCGGCTTTCGGCCACGCCCTCGATCTCGGCAATCAGCGGCGCCAGGGATTCCGGGCCCACGTAGATCAGCTCCCTGCAGCGCTCAGCGGCCATGGGCAGGAAGCGGGCGAACTGCACCTGGTCGCCGTTGCCCTGCTCGCTGTGCACGAGAAGACGCTTGTTGCTGATGTCTTCCCCGCCCCACTGGGGCTGGCTGCACTGGAACGGCACGAATTGGGGCGTCTGCCAGCGCCAGTCGTATCCCTCCCAGCCCTCGGCGTAGCGACCCTGCTTGAGCAGAATCAGGCCGCGGTTGAAATGAGCCTGTGCGTACTGGCCGTCGGTCGCAATAGACCGGTCGAACCAGTCGATGGCGGTGTCCAGCCGTCCCAGCCGGGCGTGGGCCAGGCCCAGACTGTTCATGGCTTCGGCGTTGTCCGGCTGGTCCTGGACCACACCCTCCAGCTGCTCCACCGCCTCGGCCCACTGCTCGTGGTCCACCAGTGCCAGGCCCAGCTGGTAGGCCGCCACCGGGTGGCCGGCATGCTGCTGCAGGATCTGGCGGTATCCCTGGATGGCTTCGCCAACCTTACCGGACACGTGCAGGCGGGTGGCTTCGTCCAGGGACTCCTGCACCGGGTCCGGCGGCGCCAGGTTCTGGATTACTTCATTGGACAATTCATAGGACGTTGCCACCAGCGGGTCGTCGGCATCCAGCATGACCGGCCAGCGATGGGGCACCACCAGCACCTCGAAGACTTCCTGGACTGATCCGGTGAACTCCAGGAAGGCGACGGTCTGCCCGGTCGTGGTGTCTACTACCCAGACGCCGCTCTTGCGCTGGGTCACCCGCCGGGTCAGCGGCAAACCTGCAAACACCGCGCTTTCCCGCACCTGGGACAGTCCGATCAGCGCGTAGCGGCCAACGAAACTCAGCCCGCGGGCAAAACCCGGCACCTCCGCCACCACCTGGGGCGAGTCCCCGGGAACAGTACACATCAGCTGGCCGGCGCCGGATGACAGGAACCAAAGCCTGCCTTCATGCCACCTTGGCGAGTGTGGCATGCACAGGCTGGCGGCCAGGACCTCGTTGTTGCTGACATCCATGATCTGACCGCCGGATACCTTGTTCTTGCGCCAGCCGCCCGGCGTATCGGTAGCGCCCAGCATGGACACGTAGCGGGGGCGCCCGTCGCGGAATCCCAGGCCATTGAGATGGCAGCGGTCGGTCAGGTCATACTCGGTGATAAACGGAGGCCGCCACCGTGGCGTGAAGCTGAAATCCACTTCGGCCGTGGCCAGGCAGGACATGCGGGTATTGATGAACCACAGCCGGCCTTCTGCGTCATAACCCATCTCGTGGATATCAATGGCGCCGGTATTGTGGACCTGCCGTGGCAGGTAGCAGGCGTCGGCGGGCTGACCCTGGTCGGTCCTGGGCCCTACCGCCGGCAGGTTGCGATAGGTCACCACCTGGGCGGCGCCGCCCACGGCCAGCTGTCCATCTCGCCAGGCCATGCCCATGGGCTTTCCAAAATTGACAAAGTGGGTGTTGACGCCCTGGGCCTGGGCCCGCACCAGCACGATCTTGCCGGCCTGGTAGGTGGAGACCAGCAGTGAGCAACCCACTTCCTGCAGGAACTGCTGAAGGCTCTGGGTGGACTGACTGGCGAGGCCTTCGGTCATTCAGTATGGATGGGCGCGCGACGGTGGCGGGGACCGAGATGTTACCACCGCAGGAATCAGCTCAACATTCGAAGGAGATTACAGCCCTGCGCCAGCAATCCGCATCGCGGAGTACGCCAGGGCCAGTGCGCCCCACAAGACGAAGAATCCCCAGTAATAGGTGTAGTACCTGAGCGGCCCACGGCTGGGGTAAACGTACTCTTTCTCGGTAAACCAGAGAATGATATTGATATAGAGGCTGCACGCCCCGGCCGCCCCAAACAGCACGTATCCCCACCCATGGCCAATCAGCACGCCGGCGCTGCCGAGCACAAAAAGCGGGCCAAAAAACAACCAATCCGCCCAGGCGGCGCCCAGCGACAGCCTGAAATGGGTCTGGTCCCGCCAGTCTTCCCCCTTGCCAATGAGCAGTTCCCGGGTTTTCTGACGGTCCGGTTGCAGCAGCATGGCCCATTGCGCCGCTATCAGCGGGACCAGGGTTACCACGCCAAAAATGACCAGCGCCCAGGTCACCCATGATGGCTGCATGTTCCGGGCCTCCCAAGGTTCCCACCCATCCAACATGCCACCGAATTCGGAGGTGCTGAATACGCGGATTCCGATCGGTACCGGGAAGGTGGGCGCTATCCGATGACTGCAATGATGGTGGCTATGCCACTAACTGGAATTATTCCCAGTCCGTGTCCAAGTCCGAGAAGGCTGCGGCGGCCGCGCGACCGGCGTGGTGTCGTGAATAGATTGACTCGGCGCCGGGAATCGGTGACAGGCCGGACTGAACATCCCAGCCGTTAAATCTGGACGCGGAACTACTCCGCGCGTCCGTTTTGCTGTTGACATACGGGTACCTTGGTACCAAAATAACAACAATGAGCAAGTCAATCCAACGCGTTCAGACCGGCGTGCGCATCGAAAAACGCCTGTTGAAGGTCCTGAAAGCCCTGGCCGAGCAGCTGGACATGTCGCTGGGCGACCTGCTGGAGGGCATGGCCCTGCATTGTTTCGAAGGGAAAACCCCGTTCCAGGAGGAAACCCTGCGCAAGATTGCGCTGCTCAAGGAAGTCTACGGGCTGGACCTGGTCGCAGAGGACAGCCACAGACTGGAGGAGGCACAAACCGATGAATAGTACCCACGGCAATCTGCTGGAACGATTCGAACGACTCGAGATTCCCGCACCCGATTTTCATCACGCGGAGCATGTCCAGGTCGCTTATGCCATGCTGGAAAAGTACGACTTCGTAGAAGCCTGCTCGCGCTACGCAGCAACCATTCGCGCCATGGCGGAGCAAGTCGGCGTGCCGGAAAAATTCAATACCACTATCACCTTTGCCTTCATGAGCCTGATCGCGGAACGCAGGGACCACACCGAAGGCGCCGGACTCGAGTCATTCCTTCGAGCCAATCCGGACCTGTTGGATACAGACGTACTTGGTGCCTGGTATACCCGGGAGCGTCTCACCTCCGCCAGGGCACGGCGGCAGTTTCTGCTGCCAGACAAAGTGCTTGGCGCCAGCCAATGACCCCTCCGGCAATTCCCGCCCCGCACAGGCAAAACAACACCACGATGCCCTCGGGCCGGCACGCAATCCGGTTTTCCCTTATTCACTCCCAGCCGATTTGCCCCAAGATCAGGAGCAATCTCAGCTAATCCGGGGGTTTTTGTCATGGTGGCTCCGCTGAAGGCGCCGTCCAGACCAATGAAATTCCTTATTATCGGCGCCGGTGTGACGGGCTGCTTCACGGCAGCGCGCCTGTCCGGGAAAGGCGCTGATGTCACGCTGCTTGCCCGCGGTGACAAAGCCGACCGGCTCGAGCAACGCGGACTGCTGATGCGCGACGCCATCAGCAATGAGCGTGCCACGGAAGCTCCCGATATTGTTCGGGTCCCGACTGAGGAGACCTTCGATGTCGCCATGGTCTTTGTCCAGGCCATGCAGCGCGAGTCACTGCTGCCGCTGCTCAACGACCTACCAGGGAAACCAATCATATGGTTCCTGGGCAACACCACCCAGGGTTACGAAGCGGCTATCCAGCAACTGGGCAGCGATCGCGTGCTGGGGGGCTTTCCGGGAGTCGGTGGCACCTGGAAGGACAATGAACTGGTTTACGCCGATCGCGAAAGGCCGGGTGACAAACCCTTCGATCGGCTCATTGTCGGAGAGGCCCACGCTGATGCCGCTGATGCTGCCACTGCCGTGCAGCAACACCTGGAACAGTTCGGCATGAATATTGAGCGATATGTGCCCATCATGGCGTGGCACTGGTGCCACGTTGCATTGATCCTGCCGCTGGCCGCCGCCGTGTACCAACACCACAACGACCTGGCCGCGGCCGCCTCGGACCGCAGACTTTTGAAACAGGTGATGCGCGCCACCGCCCAGGGCCTCACCGCTATCAGGCAGGCGGGTTTTCCCATCCTGCCTCGGGGCCTGAACCTGATGCGCTGGATACCTGCGGGCATGGGGGCGAGCCGGATCGCCGGCCTGCTGCGCAGCGATTTCGGACGCACTGCCCTGGCCGCTCACGCCGCCAATGCCCGGGATGAGATGCGCGGCTTTGCCGCTGACCTGCTGAAACTCGCCGGGGCAGAGGCCGGACCTGACCTGCGCCAGGCGCTGGAATGGATTTGATGA
>JAAUYH010059004.1_pt1 | contig 28332 bp, 15 predicted proteins | sample 7278061 | NCBI WGS metagenome assembly JAAUYH01 (sample SAMN14350203, study PRJNA611818) | marine sediment metagenome | isolation source: surface marine sediment (0.6m) | place: French Polynesia: Moorea | collected 2018-08
AATAGCACACGTCATATTTAATCTTAAGAACGTGCCGACATACTTGGCCTGATCTTTGTGTGACAAAGCAGAATCCAGCAATTTGGATATGTCCAGTGCGGCCATGCGGTTAATGACAGTTTTTGATGAAGTTTTGTTACGTTACAGCGCCTTGTAATGCACTTGTGATTGAACTTGATATTGATTCAATCGTTGAACACAACTTGCACTTTCGAGTTTATCTTTCGGGCACCAATACCTTATATTACCAAACTACTTTTAGATACTGCGAATATGTTATCATCTACTTGGAGATCAATTAATTTTCAATTGAATTTTCGAGACTATGTCGGCACAATCGACATGGATCAACATGCACGCTTCGAATGGTAAGATGGTTGCGGTGTTAAGAGGGATAAGTTTCTCCGCGTGCAACGAAATGTCTAGGTCTTCCAAATTCCTTAGGTGAAATTAGTTTATTTTTCTTAGGGTTTCCGAGGAAGTTCGAGTACATGCTTGATTTTTGTTGCTTGCAAATTTGGCATTTCCAATCAATATGCTATTCCAATCATTTCTTTCACCTAGCTACGGCCAACTGTAGGAAAGAGCATCATTGTCATTCGATAATCCAGTTTCTAGAATAAACCACTTGTGCTATAATTTTAGCTTTTTTGAGTGTAGCAGAGTACAGGGGGGCATAATCCGTTTTTTATTCCGTACCCTTTTGTTTATTTGTTTAGTCCCATACTATATTTAGAGCTGTCTCGCATTTTCGGGTAGTACTTATTAATAGCTTCCGTACTCACTAAATCTAGCACCGAGGCCAATTGAACTCGGGCTTGGACTGTTCTTCGCAGTACGTGACCCAATTATGTGTTGCACTATACAGCAGCGTTTACTTCAGCTTGGTCGTCGATCCTACCTCAACGTCTAGGTTTTTAACCCCCTGCCTCTTCGTGGTCTAGTAGGTGCGTTTTAGATTGCCCTCGGGCTTGTGTTTGCGCCACATTGTTTTCGTTAGGTTAATATGGTTCCTTAACTGCTAGGATTAGCTCTGCCGTAGTTATTCACATAAGAAAAAAATCTGAGAAATTTATCGATTTGAAATCTGCTTTTTGAATTCCATCAATTTCTTCCTGAATGACCTGTTCAGAATAACACACAAGTTCGAGATTATTTTCTAGGTATTCGATCTATAAATTTCCTCACTCGGAATTGTCAACAATTGTTTCATTAAATTATTTTCACATTAGCGTCATTAGGATTGATGGGACTGGCTGTTTCAATAACGACTTGTTAGAGATTGTAATCAATAATTTCATCTTGTTCTGCTAAGTTTCGGATAGTTTCACTTGTTCTTCTGGCAAACTGATTGGATTATTTGTCTTCAGTTTGGGTTTACACCGTGCTGCTTCCGTGTGTATGCGGTCACGTTTTGAAAGAGCAATTGTTCGTCTTCGAGTAATGTTGCGCCACTTTGTTCGATTCAACAATAAATCTGCAATGATTGTTTCGGGATACAAGAATCCGTGGTTCCCATTTTACGATATTTTTTCGGTAAACTATAAATTTACCTCCCTATTGTACGTCTGTAGGTAAAAAAACGTGGTATAAATGGTTGTTCGGCGTATTTGAGACTCATTTGTGCAATAACTTTGAGATTTTCTCCTGGTGCCGTATGAATTTTACCAGTCTTTGTCGTTGATTTACGACTGAAGGGGCGCTTTCGAAAAGGATCAGTTTCTGCATAGCTCCCAAAACGAGTATGGATGGCCGAGAACTTCAGTTTTGACGTTTGAATTGCTACGCTTAACTGATATAGTTAGCAATTAATCATCGTGAACTGTTTCTTTCTTGAATCTTCGAGATAGCCGTTTGACTTCCATGCATTCTGATAGATATTTTCTGGTATTTGTTTTTGTAAGTTAAGATACGCTTTTCGATGTGCATTTTGGTACCGGTCGTCAAAACTCGGGGAGTCCGGAGCTTCTACCGAAAAAAGATGCGGCATGTGATTCCTGCTTTAGGCACCATAGCTTGCAGCGAAGATTATTACAGTCTTAGAAAGTTACCGAAACGCCTTCGGAACTCCATAGCTTAGGTGGTACACATGATATTCACTTCGATTCTAGTGGATGTCCTTAAACACTTTTGGCCATCTTTGGTGAATTCTACTGTCTGAACTCTCTTCAAAGATGCATGGGTATTCTGAATTCCAGGACTATCAAATCGGTAGTGAAGTATCGTCAAGTCAGTTTTTTGGCGAATGAAAACTCCTTTTCATGGTTCTGGAGCACCCAACGATAAAAACTTGATGTGCAGAAACCACAAAATAATTCTTGATTTTTTACACGTGCTTTATATCTATTGGATTTCCTATATGCCATCACAGAAATACAGTCGTACTTTTATCGATCACTATACCTCATATTCAATCTTCCGTGTACTATGGTTCTTTGGAACTGACATATTCGCAATTATACTTCTTATTACGCCATTGATGGTACGTATTTGTTTTAGAACCGAAGTAGAAGTGACCAGTTCGCTTTCATGCACTCTTCAATAAAAAGGTTCTGATTCGCAGAAAGAGTTAATTGCAGTTCTCCGCGCTATAATCATAGTTTTTCAATACTAGGTAATCATAGTCTAAGGATTTCAAATGATCACTGTCAGAATCATCAGATTCTTGATGATCGAATTTTCTCTTCATTCTTCAATTTGCATGTTGTACGATAGAAAATTTGATCTTTGCCTTCTCGAATTCATTTTTCTCTGAACCGTCTAGGAAGTTTTGGATCTATTTTCGTTCAAGTTTTTTGTTTTTAAAATTATATTCGTCACCATATAGTACGATTAGCTTATTATACTTCGAAGAATAGTAGATTACTTTGACATTCAGATCCACAAAGTAACCTGTAAAACCGAATTTGTCCTGAAATCGACGAAAGGCTTTAAATGAAAATTCAACGTAGCATTCCTCATAAACAATGTCGTACCATGCCAAAGTTCTCGATGCAAATCACGATGAATATTACAAAACAGGGTAGAGATCCTACTTTCGCAGTTTTACATCTTAAAAGTTGCTCGAAAAATCAGTGAACAGGCGTATAACCTACGAAAGTCATCCGAAAAATTCTGAATTCTTTTATCGTGAAATCGATTCTATGAAATTAATGGAATTCCAAGCTGAATTTTGTTTTGTGATGAACTTTACGAGTAGCTCCGAATTTCCAAAGAGTTCCTTGATTTGAAAGTAAGTTCATTGCTTGATTCGAAAAAGAAGAAATATCCCAACAACTTTCGAATCATGAAATCGGCGAATTGCAATTTAGAAATGGTTGTATTCCCATATGGCCTGCCAGTCTTATGGTCCCTCGGGAAACAAAAATTTCCTTCGATCGTGGTCTATTTCGGTGCGTATTCAGATGGAAAATTGCGGAGAACGGAAAGGTAAACATTTTATTTCATTCGTTAAAACTGGGCTGTCTAACTGTGCTTACTATAACAATACCGTTGAACTGAACAGCAATTCGTGCAGTTAATGTGGCACGGCAGATAAGGATTAGGCACGAAACTTTTGTCGTACTCCAGTTCAGTTCTAGCACTAATCGATCATGGGGTTGGATTTTCCATCAGTACCGCGAAAGACGTAAATAGCGTGGAGCGTCATCAGTACCAGACTGAGGCGTAGTACATAGAAACATTTTATTATTTGGCCACCCCAGCCTTGCAAACCCCTGAGAAAAGTCGAATACAATGCACCACTCTGTTCACACTTTTCGATGTAGATGATAGTCCCAACGAATTTTTTCTTCGATTTCTAAATACAGCCTACTGTCTCACTTTGTAGTCACTTGGTCCATCAAGCGACTACATGAGTATGAGTAAGCCAAAAGCTTCCTATACCCTCTGAAATGCGATCAATTATTATATCTGCCGTGCCACAGAATTGGTGCAGATCACAAGTTATGTCGAAGTACAGTAGTGGTGTTCTTCCCAAACCGTTTGTTCTGATGTTTGGTGTTCACGTATCATTTATCTCGGCAGACAATGTAGGATGAGTACAAGAGACGACGCAAAGCAGAATGCTCTCTAATCAGAACACTTCCCAGCATGAACTCAAGTGATGTGTTCACAGCTGTTCATCAAGAGTCTCTGCATACAGATTCGAAGGATATCTTCAACATCACTACGCAAGGACATGAATTATTCATGTGGCGATATATTCATGATGAATATATCGCCACTTCTTCTGACGAATGGTGGCTTGAGGTTTATGGACTTGCAAATGGGACTAGCACCGCATCACTCGACGCGGATTCAATGTCGGAAGTAAGCGATGATGCAGTGATACCAAAAAGACGAGAAATGTGCTTTGGCGCGCAGCCCCTCGTCATCCTGAACTCGAGTTACTCGGGAACATCATGTTTATAGCACCAGATGTACTAGCACTAGTTCGGGTGGAGGCTGCACCAGCGACTGTTTCTACTTGGAATGTACGCTCTGGACAGTTTTTGGAGACCGTTCTTCTTCATGGTCGATTCTCCTATCAGATCATGTGCAAAATCACTAATACCGAGTTCGTTCTGGGAGGTGATCACGGGCACTTGTTCAGTTTTGAGCATGAGGGAGGTCGCAACTTGCGAGAAACAAAAGGGATATGGAAGGCACATGGCAGCATCATCTGGACCATATCGTTTCTCGGCGGCACTATTGTTACAACTTCCGTGGACGCTACAGCTCGACTGTGGGCCGCAGAAACAAAAAGACGCTTAGCGATTCTGTACCACAATTACGAAGTTCTCAGTAGCGCTATATCGGACGAATACATTGTGACATGTAGTCGATATAGCAAATGTACCTGGGAAAAGAGCGAACTTCGAATCTATCGTAACAGTGAAGGGTACCCCGTCATGAAAATTCTACAGACTCCTGAAGGATTGTTCACACCAACATTGCTCGATGGCGGTCGTGTGTTGTGTATACGAAGAGGGTACAGAGATGAAAACACACAATGTCCTGTCCGCTACACTCTGGTGGTTGTCGACTTCGAAAACGAGACTATGTTAGCGCAATTGAAAGTTGGTTGCCGTGGAATTGTTAAGAACCAAGTTCTTTCTGATGGGCGTCTTGTCGCGATGGGTTACGGAGGCTGCTGCGGCGTCATCGCAACACTTCCTCGTGAATTAGCAAGATTAATCTGCCCGAAGGCAATGGAGGATCACTCGAAACTCAGAAGGCAGCGGATGTGCAGACTCATGTGAATGTTGGGCTCAATCCAAGTTGTGGTGCGACGTGCTATTTCACCGAGTGTTTTACCGTTAAGTTTTGCTCTTCTCTGCACGAATCGGCACTATGTCATAGAGTAGTGCCGGTGGAGTTTGTGAAACGGAGCAGATACTTGACGAGTCTCCAATGGTGGGATGCCAAAATGGGCCTAACAATGGGTAGTACGTCGCTACACGTATGCAGTCCAGGACTGCTCTACATCGAAAAGTAGATTAATTGATCTGATGCGAAATATTAGGACGATGACTCTACAATAGCTTGCGTAACCAGTCATGACGAGGCGTTCATCGGAAGGACTAGTATATTACCAAATGTCTGGACGTGAGAAGTTCTCATGCAAAATAATATATCTATCGACATATATTCAAAATAAATACATGAACTATCTACTTGGCCACTGCCACAATCATGATTATTTATTCTCATAGATGGATCTTCTATGCATTCAAATATATTCAATAATAATCAAATTGATTTAATTAGTGAAAATAATGAAATTACAATAGTATTTTTAACGCGAGTCGAATCATTTAATGTAAGCAATCAACATGATATTTCAAAAGCTCATAGAATTATATCTGCGATAGGAACTCTTTCGTCTAAACAGTTCAAAATCATTTTTCGCCAAAATAGGCCCTACCAGATTGTCCATACAAAGGCAGGATTCTTCAGGTTAAGGCAGGAATCTTTCGTTTAACTTCTTAAATACTGCAATATATCTAGCAAGCTCCGCTGTGACTCAAAAAATTGAAATTCAAAAGTATTTTCTTGAAGGACATATCTATGGGAGAAGGATGATTATAAATATGTTCATACAACTTGCCAGTACTCGTTTCTCTTTTTTTCGTTTGCTTCGAACTAATACTACAAAACACGATGCCATTTGGAGCAATCTTTCTTTTATCCCAATACTCTCTGAAATTGATCACATGGTACTAGTACACCTATAAAGATGTCAGTACTCGAAATTTGATTCCCGATCGTTACTTACTATTCATTTTTTGTAAACTTTCGATAATGGTTTGGTTTCTAATCGATTACGATGAATAGGAAAACAAAAGTATTACGTTTGATAAATAAAATCGATAATCGTTGAAACATAGCTTTTATGTGGGAGCAGCAACTTGAGTCGTGAGAAAAAGATAGAGGCCTATCTCGCAGACAAGCTTATTCTTTATAGCAAAAATGAGAAATATAAAATGCAGCAGGAGCCGGCCTGATAATGGCTAATTTCAATAAATTTCTCGGAAAAAGTTTTCGAAGTTGGCACTTGGCGATATTTCGGAGCTTATTGTCGTCGATTCGTTATTTTCGCAATTAGTTCAAGAGTTCTTCAGCATTCTGAACATGCTGAGGATTTTTATTTTCCTACTTTAAAGATAATTTCACAAGATTCCAATCGGCAGTACAGATAGTACAAATCATTACTATCATGTGAGCGGCAGATGGAGACGGTCTGTAGAACTGATGTCCCAAGCGAACATGTGAAAATTGTACTAAAGGCGGTGGTTGTCTACAGGCCTCCAAATCTAAATGTAGGAGATACACCTCACTATGTGAAATTTCAGCCAAGTAGAGATGTTGAGCACTAGCTGTACTTGCAGTGCTTCGCAGCTACCACTTCATGCGTTCCTTTGTTTCGAGTACTGCTAAGCTGTGAGCATCTGGACAAAAATGGTATCTTCCAGATTTTTGCAGTGCATCCGTTCCACGTAGCCACTTATTTAGGCCAGAGAAGTAATAGTAATATTCGTTTGATTGGGACCGCCCCTATAATAGACCTTCAGTCGGCGGAAGCGATTGAGCTGCGAGCGCAGTGACGATTAAAATAGTCTTATATATATATATATAGCACATTGTCATATTAAGTTAAGCAGTGCATAGCTTACATATTCAGTCAATCGGATCCAAGATTTTGAGCCTAGCTCAAGGACTGCAAATCGAATTTTTTCGCCATACTGAACCGTCTCAAGAACTTTCTCCACATTAATTTCTGGTCCAGGAAAAGTTCATTGACTCTTAGTTTTATCTCTACATTCATCGCTGTTAAAATAATTCTCAAGACTTTCTCGCAATACCATGCAACAGTCTTGTTGAGTTTGTGACTCTATTTATCAATTGCTCTATATTTCTTCATTCTCGTTTTGTTTAAGCGAATGATGGAAAATGACGAGTCTGTGACTGGTGAAATCTTCGTTGCTTCGGAATGTAGATTGCGGTTGTTCTAGCACTGTTGCTTCATTCGACAGCTGTGCCTAGGTTACAGTAACAACTGCTGTACTAGTTCTATGTAGATAGTTTTCTGTGCATTATTATCTCTACATAACTTAATAGTACCCAAATTATTTGGTGAGAACTGTACCACGGAGTTCGTGCTAGACCCTTTTCATTTTTTGCATTATTTTTAATTAATCTCAATACCTCACTTGGAGTTCAATCAATTTTCTAGCCAGTCATCGACTTCTCGTCTGCACATTATAGCTTGCTGAAGACAGACACTGTTTCTCCAGTACCGGCAAAATATCCGAATTCTGAATAAATTTTGTTGACCATCACGGTAGCATGTATTATTTGAATTGCAAAATGAACCAGATTCGCGCTTTATCGGGAATCGAACAATTATATTTGTTTTGAGCCGAGACTTGTGCTGCAATGGTCATTTATACCAAATCCTAAACAATACTGAGGTCTGTGCATTGAAATCGCACACAATTTCAATTTTTTTAAATGTCGATGGCCCCGTGCAACACAATTGCCTGTGGAGCAAGATTGGCTGTGCGATTTGGCATATCGCTGAATTCCGCATCTGAATCAATTCAAGCTGCGGTTATTACACAGCTGTGCAATTTATGTATTCAACCGAAGCAACAGAGTCGTGAATCTACACCGATAAATTTTGGCTTGTTTAATCTCATGTTTCTGTTCCCATTACCGTAGCAGAGCATGAATCGTAGAGTCTAATGGTTGGTCCAACCGCAAGATAGCCAGTGATTTTCTTCGTTTTCCTTCCCAAATATCAACTGCAAATCGATTCTACTAGCATTCAAACCGGCAAATTGTTTCCCTACATCGACTTCCTTTTATTGTAGTGCACGTTCTGTCGTTCGAATTGAAATTTTGCAGCTTGAGTTTCGTACAAAGGAACATGATGTGCGCAGTCTTCTCCTGTAGTAATTTTAAAAATCGCTTCCAATGGGAAGTGAGCTGGAAATCGTTCATATGGGAAGCAAGGTCGTCCGGTCCCATTTCGAACATTCATTTATTTCTGCTGTATTGATCAATGCTATTAGGCATTTCTTGGCCTACATTCACCATAATTGTCCTTAGCCAGACCGAAATTGTTTCCTAAGCCATCTTCTTTGGCTTAATCCATTAGCTCCTAAAATTGAATGATTCTTAATGTATTTCGTACCGATTTCAGCGAACTTCCCTGCACATCAATATTTTAACATTTTCTTCACGAGGTTTCCTCTCCACATGGAATATTAAATTTCAGAATACTATGATGTGAAAACTATATTTCACAATTCCCATTTGGTCAATATAACATAGCACGAAATCCGAGAAAAATGATTAAGAACCCCACCGTATATCATCTATTCTACAATACTAAATCTGACATTAAAACCCTCTTCTAACACTCGCTACATAAATTTTAGAAGTTTAACGGAAATGATCCAGAATACGATAGGAAATTTTCATGTGTTTTCATTCGCATTCTCTGTCAGGGCTCCGATACGTATCGTTCCCTTCCTTTAAAATCATAGATTTGGCAGTTCAAATTTGTGCTAAAATAACCCTTCAACATGGAGGAGGAACTCGTTTTTATGAGGACACATTCTGTCATGGTTCGATTTCACAATAATGAATTAATGGAATTGAACTTTTATTACGACATAAACGAGTAGAAAGTGCTTTTCAACAGTATGATGTTCGCAATGCACTTGCACCTGATGATGCGCGCACTGAATGGGCAGAAATTGCGATCACCCGAATCCAATCACTATATAATACGCATGCTAATGAGAATTCGCCATTATCCAGCAATATCTTCTTCTACTGGTTTGCATTCAGCAGGTCATTCATATGAATTAATTTTGAAATAAATTCAGACAGAGTCTGACGCAAACTATAAGTTAAAGATTCAGCAGGCACTGCAGAATTCGATAGCTAAAATTAACCGACAAGAAGCTCTATATAGTAGCAATGAAAATGAAATTCTACAGCTACCGTCATCTCAAATTTTTGTGTATCCAAATACATGTTTATGTAATTCTTTCAGGCAGGTGCATTCTGGAATTCTAGTTTTGCTTCTTACAGACCATAATTAAATTCGCTTATTTGAATTATTTTCCATATTAGCACTGCACATCGTCTGCAAGGCATTTTCAAACTTTATTGTTTAGCTTTTTGCACGACATGCACATCACTTTGTACACTGTGCTCAGTGCGAATATATGCAAGACATGAAAGGTATTTTTAACCATTAACTTTCCATCGATCTTTATGCCAGTTTAATTGGGTCCCTGTATGTTCCAAGAAACCAACCATCGCGACTTGAAGCAGCTAAATCTACGAAAAAGGCACTCCCTGGTTAAGCAAACGCGGGAGAGTGCATGGCGGAAGGCATTGCTTCTTCACAAAATCTCAAATGGTCAATAAACGAAATTTAAAAACGTAAGGCAAGTTATTCGAACTCTAAAACACTATTTTAATGGTTGAAAAGCAGAATACTCTCAGTGTAGATGTAGAGAGAACAATCGTTGTCATAAACAATGGAAGCAGAATGAAATGCTACAGAAGATAGAGAGTTTGAACCAAATTTCAAAATTTATTATTGCTATGCAAATCAGTTCCTATCTTTAAAAATCGGACATTAGCAAAGCACTTCACTATAATACCCGGAAGAATTTGGGGTATTGTCTGTGACTCCTTACGTACATGAGAGAGCTGCAAAAGAGAAAAAATAAAATCCAAACAGTTTTGCTGATTTTCGAACTTGTGAAGGAGGACCGAAACGAACATATCCTGATACTTTTGATTTTACTAAAAATGAACGTTGAGTGATTCCATAGTGTATTAGTCTCATCAATTGTCAGATTACCTTACTCAGGAGTTGCGTTTTCGCGAGTTGACATCCGACCGCAAAAACTTTTGAAATGAGCCCCTACTGCCAATCAATGTAGCTCGATAAAAACGAATTATTTTTGTATTATTCATTTCATGTGTTGTACAATCAACACTAAATTGAATTTACGGTATATAGAAAATTGTGAAAAATACCTTGCTAATTTGATTTTCATGCCATAACCGCGAGAATCGAGATAGGCTGAAGAAGTATAAGAAATTATTGATTTAAACTGTTTATTTCATTGATCGAATAATGTGATTTACTTTCCGTATCGATCACGATTGCAAGCTACTTTTTGCGTTTTAATCCATAGACAATCGATATTAATCTAATCGTATTGCAATCACAATTCGATTTTTCCACCCCCGCTCACTACCTTACAATACAATTGTCGATTCACCCATCACTTCACGGAATGAATTCAGTTTCGTCATACTTTTAGCGTTGAAACATGGTGTAAGCTCCCTCAGAATTATCTCATGGTAGCCATTCACCGCGATGCATACTACACTTTTTGCCTTTATCTTATTGCTTTCTCTGTCGGTTTGATCCCTACTATTTATCTCCGTATTAGGAGATATATTCCCCTGTAACGTACTATTCGTTTGTCAAACTCCCCCATCCCTCGAATATCTGTACTTTTTACCAGTTGGCTCTAACCTCAACTTTTTAAATCGATATTTTTCACATTATCCACCAATCACGAGCAGTATTCATTCACATGCCAGTTATAATCGAAATTCAATTTTCAGTGGTAGCGGAATTCTTATACGGAGGTTCAATAAATTTCTCGACTACTAATTGTTGCTGCTCTGGTAGAACAGATCTTATATAGTCCTGTTTTTTATGTTCATATTTCACAATAGAATATAGAAATTCTTTGAACTCTTAGATCGCACTCCATTCAAACCAGTCTTTGTCTAGCAACTGAAAATAATTCACGTAACCGATTCCAACCAAATATTTTTAATCCAAGTCATTGCGGACAGTTCATCGAGTTTGCACATAAATTTATATTCTTTTTCTTAAACTTTTAAAGCCTTCGTCGCCAGACTTTATATTCCTTTTTTACAGGAGCAATGATTCCAGTATCTAATGCTGCAGTAAAGATGTCGTATTCGCAGGTAAATAGTTCACCTAAATACATTGAAGTTTGGAATTGTTTCTCAACTTCTGTTACAAGAAGCACATTCCAATAATAAGGCAAATCTTCGGTGTTTTGCTTTTTCCGATAAATGATCAAACTGAACAAGCCATTCAAAGAATGACTCTGCGTTCATTCAGCCTTTGTTGAATAGTAATAGAATATAAGGTCTTGTCCAATACTTCCATTAATTTTTTTAGCTTTTAAATTTCCCAATCATCTCAGAGGAAGCTTTCCAAAGCATCACTATTTTCACACACTAAAAAAGCAAACCAGTCTGTCACGTTTTTCTTCCTGGGACAATTGTAAAGGGAGGTGATAATTTGTAAAAGGACCAGAGTTCGTAAATAATCTCTGTGTATTTTCGAGAAACGTTTTTCGAAGATAGATTAAACAACTTATCGTGAAAATGAAAATTTTTGAATTTGTTTTGTGTTTCAAACTTGTGATACCATCCATTACTCAATTGAAATTGAGTCTTAGAAGTAATAGACCGATTCTAATTGTCTTGATATAAAAGCAGAAGCACTCTGGTTTCAGCCGTTTCATCAGTAACAGAAATATTTCAGTGAAGTATTTTCCACATCAAATTTACAAGTTTTTTCACTTCAGGGTATTTAAATTGACGACCTCGATTTCTTTCGGTACCGTCATTTTTTTCAAAATTCTCGAAACTATGGGTGCATGAAGAGTTTTACAATTGAGAATTAGTCATCGCCCAAACAGCAAGCTCTGCAAGTGACGGTTTGTTACTCATTGTGCTTTGATTTTGAAACTCGGTGGCTAATTCACAAACTTGGGCATTACTGAACAGCTTTGACGTCATGTTCGTGTAATACTCAAAGTAGTTGTGGTAGTTGAGATTTTTTGGATATCAAATCTAGAATATAGTGTACGGAATACTGTTTAGAATGCATCCTGTTTCTATCTTAATGCTCTGTGGCCTTCGTCTAAAATCCTTTTCAGAAACATCCCACCTGCATCTCCCGAAGGCTAAATACCCTTGTGCAAATTGGAGGTGTTTCTGTTCTTGTTTGATTCTGGATTTCTCACCAGTCGTAAAATTTATGTACTAAGTGATGAGATCTTTTTCTGTTCAGTCTCGTCACAATAATTTTAATTTTTCGAAACATTCTGCTGGGTTTTGTCTACGTGCGCAGTGGGTGAGTAAATCCTTTCATTTTGGAATGGTGCTTGTACCTTTTGCTGTTCAGAGTGCGTGCTTCTTCCTATTCAAATACAATTGACACTTCTAGAGGACCACCGTCAGTCGTGCAAACTAGAGGTGCGGGTATAAACTAAATCACAATCAGGTACAATTTCAATATTCTCACATTCACTTTGGAAACGGAAACTAACTCCGGTTGTGAGGTTTATTTGTATTCATTCTGATAAAATAACTGAAATGTGAAACACAAGCATTTTATTCCACTCGTTAATTAAAAATTAATGTAGTTCATCCGGCGTGCCCATCACAATTGAATTGAGCGGAGATACAACTCTGCCGGAACTACAGTTGTACCGTTCTTTCCCAAGCCCTTTCTCCTCATGCTTTCAACTTTTATCTCACCCCACACTAGAACTCGTGTTCACGTTGTGTCGTTCTCGGTAGAGCATGAAAGATGAGTATAAGAGACGACGCAAAGTGGAACGCCCCCTAATCAGAACGCTTCCCGATGTCGCCTTAAGCGATGCGTACACACCTGTTCATCAAGAGTTCCTGGATACGGATTGTGACGGTATCGTCAACATCACCACACAAGGACAAGAATTTATCGCCACCTCTTCTGACGAATGGTGGCTTGAGGTCTATGGACTTTCTGATGAGAATAACACCGCATCGTTTCTCCTTGATTCCGTTTCGGAAATAAGCGATGATGCAGTACTACCGAAGGAGGCGAGAAAGGCGCTTTGGCGTGCAGTCCCTCGTGACCCTGACGTTAGTTTACTCGGGCGCATCACTTTTTTAGCACCAGATGTAATCGGACTCGTTCAGCTGGAGAACAGACCGGCGGCTGTGTCTACCTGGAATGTACGGTCCGGTCAGTATTTGGGAAACATAGTTCTTCGTGGTGAATATCGTTATCAAACCATGTGCAAAATCAGCGATACCGAATTCGTAGTAGGAGGTGAACACGGGCACTTGTTCTGTTTTGAACATGAAGGAGGTCGCCGCCTGCGTGAAACACAATGTATTTGGAAGGCACATACCGACTGTATCTGGTCCATATCATTGCACAATGGCATGATTGTGACGACTTCTTTAGACTGGACCGCTCGATTGTGGGATGCAGAAACGAAAAAGCGAATAGCGGTTCTATATCATGATGGCGACGTCTTGGGTGTTGAAATATCGGACCAATACATTGTTACATGCAGTCGATATAGTCAGTCCACCTGGGAAAAGAGCGAACTTCGAGTCTATCGTAACAGTGAAGGGTACCCGCTTGCGAAAATTCTGCGCGCCCACAAGGGAATGTTCGCACCAACATTGCTCGATGGCGGTCGTGTTTTGTGCGTGCTAAGAGATACCAGAGATGAAGACGGTCGTTCTATATTCCGAGACACTCTTTTAATTGTTGATTTTGAAAACGAGCTCGTGCTAGCGCAATTGAAAGTTGGTTGTCGTGGCATTATCAGGTACAACGTGCTTCCTGATGGACGCCTTGTCGCGATTGGTCGCCAAGGGTGCCCAGGAGTCATCGCAACACTTCCTCGTGAATTGACAAGGTTAATCAATCCGAAACTAACAGAGAAACAGTCGAAGACCGGAAGACGAAGAATGTGCACACTGATGTGAGAGTGGGTAGTGGACCCAATCTAAGTTGACATGAGCGGCTAATTTGTTCCGCATTCTCCGTTTAAGTTTTGTTCTAATGAGCACTAATCGCGGCTATGCCATCGAGAATGTTGCAGAACGTCATGGAATGGAGCAGATGCTTGACGTGTCTGCAATAACAGGATGCCAAAATGCATGGAGCATTGGGCTAGTACGTGGCTTCTAGTAGGCTGTCCAGGACTGCTTAACATCGAGAAGTCGAGCCATTGATTTGGTTCGGGATATTTGACTACTAGTATTGTTTTCCTCGAGCAGAGATAACAAAAGTATTCAGTTTGTGTTGGTTTATAGAGACACAGAAGTGAATCTAGAATCCATCGTCATTCACCGTACCGCAGTTTTTTACTTCGAGGAAAGCACAGCCGAACTTTCGAGACAAAGTGCGTCGTAATGACGTTGGCTGAACTGTCTGCCCATCCAAACAAAACAGACTATACCGGTACAGTACCCCGGGATAGTACTACAGTTTGAAAATCCATCCCAGCACCCGGTTCGTGTAACAATCATGTCTGCATGTTAGCATTTGTTCACTTTGCATGTATATCATCAAACTATGAAGGATGATTACGAAAGAAGACGCAAAGCAGAACGCCTCCTTATCAGGACACTTCCCGATGTTGAACCAAGTCTTGTATCCACACCCATCCACCAAGAGCGTCTGAACCCGGATAGCGGATTTATCTTGAATGTTTGCGCACAAGAGAGCGAGTTTATTGCCACATCCACCGATGAATGGCAGGTTGAAGTTTGTGCACCCGGTAGGCAAGTTGACCGCGAATTGTTCGACGTTGATTCATTCCCGGAGTTGAACAACGATGCGTTGATACCCCGAGGAAGGGTAACGTCTCTCTGGTGCGCAGCCCCGCCGAACCACAAGCTGCACAGGGAACGCGGTAACCTCGCATTCATAGTGCCAGATGTATAATGTGCACTGGAGCGGGAAAGAAGTGGAGTAATGTCTACTGGTGTGTGCATTCTGGGCAATGTTTGGACACCGTCACTGTTCGAAATGTGCCTTTGTATGGAACTATCTGCGAAATCAGCGATACCGAAGTTGTCCTAGGCAGTGAAGATGGGCACTTGTGTACATTCTCTCACGAAGGAGTTTCAACTTGCGCGGAAGATCCCACGTTTGGAAAGCACATTCTAAAACAATCCTATCATTATCATTTCGAAAAGATACAATGGTCACGACTGCCGAGGACTGGACGCCTCGTTTATGGGATACGAACACCAAGAAGCGCCTTGCAGTGCTGTATCACGACCACGATGTGCTCAGCTCTGCTATTTCTGATAACTACATCGTGACAGTTAGTCAATATAGTCAGGCGTACTATGGGATGAGCGACATTCGAATCTGTCGGAACAGCGAAGGATACCAGCTGGTGAAAGTTTTGCGCGCTCGGGAACGAATCGTGTATTCATTAATGCTCGACAAGGATCGCATTTTATGCCAAACTAGAGGTGCCGATGATGAGTACTTACGTCCGTTAGTCCATAATTCTCTTGTGGTTGTCGATATCGCAACTGAACGCGCGTACTCGGAGAACTGAAAGTTGCATGTCGGGACATTTGGAATTGTGATTCTTTCGGATGGACGCCTCGTCGTGGTTGGTTACGGAAGTTTTTGTGGAGTTATTTTGACGCTTGCTCGTCGTCTTCACAAACTAATCGTTGAAGAATTTGCTGCAAAACAGGGAAATGAACGAAGACGAAGAATGTGTTCAAGCTTGTTAGTTAACTCGCTGTCAATCCAAGCCGACTTTTTTGCGCACTCTGTTGCCAACGTTTTGGATGGAAAAGGAACTTTGGCGGCTACAGTATTTGGAATGCGGGCAGTGGAGCCAGATTTAGGCTTGAGACCTGATGATTGGAATATGTACTACATAACTTTACAAATTGAGAGTTTCATAAGACAGGTTCACTTCAGTACTCCCTCGACAAACAGTATATGCCTGTTTCAAGTAAGACACACGGTAACAAGTTCTAGATGAGTGTGCAAAACCCATTCACTTTGTCTGTTGTTATGCCTTGGGCGTAGCTGTTAGAATAACGCAAGAAGGTGCACTTCTACCCATAGGCCAGAGTCTCTTGTCTCTGGTTTATTGCACGCTTTTCTTGCTCGAACTGTACCCACGAGCGACGAACGTAAAACTGAACTCCTTGCACTTTGCGATGCCTATTTGGGCATTAACATTGCAGTATGCTATTCCGAATAGGTTAGCGTTTACGACGCGAAATCCAGCGTTAAACAATGAAGGACCTCGACAAAGGCGATACTACGAGGGCCACCCGTCCAGAACGCCGTTCGATGGTGTACCAGTTTGGCACGCTGTATTCTCCACTGTAATTAAAACATGAAATAGAACTCGTCATTTATTCATCTTAATTAGATCCTCGCCTATTGGAATTCGATCCGTTTACACGTTGCACTCCATGCAGAAACTGATTTAGGATCTCCAATTATTCATTTCCATTGGCAATTACAGAGACCTTGTTTCGAAAAGACGCTCTCCACCAGGCTCTAACTTCAACGCTCGCTTGTTCGATAGCTTGCGTATGCGCGCCGCACGTCGGATCGAGATAGTTATTTTCAACGTTCCACTTCCACTACAGTGCTTGATCTCGACACAATATAGGAGATAAGCGAAACTTCCTTGATGCCAAACCGTAGAAAAACTCCATATGATACAAATTGCAAGGTTTCCGAGAGCGGAATCTTCGCAGCACGAGGGGTGATTGGATTCATCTCATTAAATACGGATTCCAGTCGATGTTTGAATAAAACAAACTTTCAGAGGTGTATTTTTCAATAGTTTAATGCCCCAGAATCAACGAAACACAGAGTTTGTTCGTGGGACATCATAAGGACATTTTCAGTTTTCTCTCGTAAAGAAGGCTACAATTTGCACGAAAGTGGGGTATTTCGAAGGCCATCCTGGCACAGTCCTATCTGTGGCATGTTAATGAGGCACAACTGTTGAAGGTTCAAGAATTCGACAACCCGTTCTTGGATTTCAAAAAACGAAAAGACGACTGGCAGTTCTAAATCATGGCTGTTTGGTTCATAATGTCAGGATACCAGACCACTACATCGCTAAATGTCGTCTTTATGCCCTTCAATTGAGAAAAGGTACGTGCCTGTGAAAATCCTACGCGCTCGCGAAATGTTTTACCTCCGAGGCTGCTCCATAATGATCATGTTCTCGATCTTTTCAAAAGTTTTAGAGCGAAGAACGATCATCCCCTACTGTGTATCTCTTTTGCTGTAGTGAATATCGCATGTGAAGGAGTTGTCGCACAACTTAGGGTCGAATGTGGATGTACTTGGAATCATTCGCTTCTTATAGATTCCCGTCTCTTTGCATTACGCTTTCATAACGGAGGTTAATGTGCGGCCGTTGCAACACTGCTTCATCGTCTACGCATGTTGATTTCTCGGAATAGTCAAACCGAAAATGACATGACAATCGGAAGCGAAGAATGCTTTCGAAGTAACAAACAAGCTCAATGCGGGTTGATTCATCTGAGTGCCTCTCATTTGAATTCACTAGTGCTGCAGTGTGGTCACTCTGAAACTCTATAAGATACGCTGGCACACACTTAGAGAAGAAAACGGCGGCATCTCGTATGTTCTAGAGCGTAACGCCGCGAGTGGATTCAGCCACATGCTTAGACGCAACAAGTGCTGTGCAGCCGCAGAATCTCTTAAGTTTCCCGTCAATTGATACATGGCAATCCAAAGCTGGCTCCGAGTATTTTGCAGGTTGCAAACCCTATCTATCTCAATCCAATTGACAAGCGGTAGCAATTTGTGATTCTATTCCCTTTGTATCCACTTTGGAAATTTAAAGACGAGCACTAAACGGTACAAGAGACGGCCCAAAGCCAAACGCCATCTCCTCAAAATTTTCCTCGATATTGATGCTGTGTGATAACACTTATCCGCTAATAGTTCATGGACATGAATAGCACATTTGCTTCCAACTAGGCACGTCATTTAATGGATGGGAAATTGAGGTTTGTGGTCTTGAAAACAAGGCTAACACTGCATCAAATGACTCTGACACATTGCCAGAAATAGGTGATGATCTATTGATACCTAGCAAGTGTAGAAGGCCACTCTGGCGTGCACTCCCACACTCTATAGCGTGGTATTCTATGGGGAGTATTACATTTTGACCACCAAGTGCATAGTAATGGGTCCGGTTTAAAGTGTGCAAGCTTGTGTCTACTAGTAGTACACGATCCGTACAGTATTTGGAAAGCATTGGTCTGCGTGTTGGACACTCTATTCAACCACGTGCGAAATCTACAATCCCAAGTTCGTTGTAGGAAGTGAACTCTGGCAAATGTTCTTCTCGGAACACAAGGGAAGCTACAAGTGGAAAGAGCCAGGACGTGATTGGAAGGTATGGTACATGCCGACATAATCTGGACTAAAAATTATACAGTGGCACTATAGTTGTGACTTCTATGGATAGCTCGATTGTGGGGTACAGAAACGAAGACGTGACTTGATGTGCTCAACCATGATAGACGTTTTTTCTGTGCCGCCATGTGATGTCTTCACAATCATTCTTACCAGGAACGAGCGAACCTCGAATATAAGATAATAGCGAAGGGTGTTACTCATGGAAACTCTGCTTTCGAGCTGAAGGGATTTTGAGGCAATGGTTTCCCCATGTCGATCGTATTTTGAGCGGACTATGAGATCACAAAGACGAGAATCTACGTTTTTCGCCCCTGAACTTATTTATGGTCATGAATATCGAGAGGAAGCATATACTGGCTCAATTGAAAGTTGGTTATCGAGCCGTAATCGGATACACATTTCCAGTAGATGGACTCATCGTTGCGGTTAATACTGGAGGTTGTTGTGGCGTTGTCGGAACACATGCTCGATATTTTGCTACATTAATCAGTCCGAAGACATCAAGTGAGCAATCGAAAATCGGATCGTGAAGAATGTGCGCGTTCGTGCGAATGAACACAATGCGCGTAGATATCGAATAATTCTCATTCTCTGCTTTTGTCATCTCGAGTAATTGTTCTTTTGAATAAGGATTGTTTCTCTACCAGATATTGACAGAATTGGTATACATAGAGAACACAGGGATTGATGAACAAACTACCTTAGGGAGGCTAAATAGTGAGAAACACGAAACATAGTTACTCATTGAGCCGCCGGTAGCAGAACCGATTCATGCCTAGGATTTTATTTTTAGTATTTCACAGTGGGCAAGTTCAAGAGATGATACGGTTTGTATTTGTTCTTCCGAAAAGGTTCATCTCCTTCCAGTGTACTGCACCGTGAGAATAGTTCAGAATTTCTTCCATCCTTGGCGCTCGCCAACAATTCTGTCAAACTGACCACCCCGAGGTTATCCAAACCCTATTCCGAAGCACAGTCGAGTTTAAAGTTTGGGAATCTGTTCACCTCGCGTTCTCCTTTCCGGACAATGAGAGATGAGTCTCCGAGGAAACTCAAAACTGGACAGAGCCTAGTCTTACCAAACCACTGTCAGATGTTAACCCATGTCTAGTGTTTACATCTACTGTACACACCAAGGGCATCTGCGGGTACACTTCGGGTATTATGTGTTTGTTGGCGTACAAGGAGACAAATTCCTCATCGTATCTTGAAAACAAGAATGTCTCCGGATATTTGTGCTTTACGACAAAGAAACAGCGTATCACTCAGAAATGTTTGCATTTGAAGGCAATCACGTAATGCCGAAACAATATGGAACAGCTGTGTTGCGTCTCATGAATGAGAGGACAATGGTACCGACCAGTGACTTGTTTAAATGAGACGACGGAAGTGTCTACATGGAACATTCGCTGTGGGGATTGTTCGGATACCGTGACTCTTTGGGATGTACTCGGAGTACAGTACAGTACAATAGGCCCTGGTTGTGTGCAAAACCAGTGACACCGAGTTTATCGTTGGTGATAGTCACGGGCACATGTGCGTACTCAGATAGAACGACGGCAGAAACTTGAAACAAAAGTACGTAATTTGAAGGCGCACACGTATGAAATGGACAGTTTCTCGTATCACCACGGCATCATGGTGATGATGTCCAATGGCTTTTTAGGCCGTGGAACTTGAGAACGAGGAAGCGTCTCGCAGCGCTAGACCATGATGGAATTGTGTTTCGAAGCGCAATACAAAGCCGGAACGTTGTGAGATGTGGACGGCCTAGCCTGCCCGTAACGGAGCACGAACAACCGGAGATTTATCGCGACAATGATGGCTACTCACTCAAGAATATGATGCGTGCTCTTGAACACATTGTTTGCCCAGCTGTCTTCGATGAGGACCGTATTTTATTCTGCTAAGAGATGCGACGCACTGGACCCAACGTTTTCTCGACCGCAAGTGAACTCTTATTTTCACTAGCACGAGCGAGAGTGTTCTAAGGAAATTGAAAGTTGTTGCGCATTCCAAGTATACGTAGTAGTACTGATGGATGGACGATTCGTCTTTTTTTCATTCACCATCAGGTAGTAACCGTGCATTCTTTGTAAGTAGCATTTCCCATCGTACACCCGAGTTTGTCTACTCCTCTGTTTCGAAACGGTTGTTCTCTTTAGTAAACAGGTAGTTCATGGCCGACAGTTTTCTTTGAGATTAGCTCTTCGCGCATGACTTGTCAACACGCTTAAGTGTAGAGTACATAGAAAAAAATGATTTCTATAAATTGGTACCTGTTGACCCCATCCCTTTCCCTCATCTTGATAAAGCTTAACAAATTAATCCCTACATTGCTATACGCATGGAGAGCCCGTGAGAGCATTGAGAGCGTTCTGATGATCAGTCTATTGCTATCTGCAGCGAAATGTAAAATAGAGGGAGTGTAATCGAGGCATAGGGGCATCTATTAAAGGAGCCGTTTGCAACGAAGAAGCGTACAATCGAGCTCTGAAACCGGTGGATAGTCCTTTTATGTGAGACGATTCAATGAAGAACCATTGTACACAACCTATTTGTGAGAGGCGAAATGGAGAAGAAGGAAAACCTTTCTGAGAGTGAGGAGTTTCTCCCGTTGATGAGCAGTGTGTAGGGAAGTCTTGCAAACTTCTCTCATCTTAGGTTGATGATGAGCTTACACGATTCGAAAGACCAAGTGCAAGTCGAATTGAAGAACAACTCAGCAATCTTCCACTTCGCCGCCTACAGTACAAGACCATAATGGATAAAGATAGGTAACGATAAGCACCATGTTCGAAGAGACGATTCTCACGATTTATGTAACGATTCAGGACTCGCGCGCAACCCCAACCTAGACTAACCCAGTACTGTACTGTACTGTACGGGACTGTGCAGTACTGTGACAGTGTCGCGCGCCAGTACGACAGTCCTGTTGAACACGATGAGAGTGGAGGCGGGAAAGGCGAGGATTCAGTTGGTGCGAATGAGAAATATCTCGTAAGGTAACGGCAGGAATTTGTACGAACAGACGACGTGGCCGACACATTGCGGGGCAGGAGGCGGAGGGTACTGGCAACCGTAGAGGAGATTTTCGGAGGGTGAGAATCGGGACGAATAACGGGGTTACACAGCGACGAATTGGGAATGGGGAGAGACGGCAGATTGCAATCACCATTTGAACACTCCCGACGTGTGGGCGTTGATGGCCACGATCACCTGCACGAGATTAAACATGACGCAACAAAATAGGAAGTGTGCCATGCACGAGGCCGGGCGCCTCGATGCAGGTCGCGATTGGCCATTGTGCCTGCGTCTCGTCGTACTTGGGAATGTTGTGTCCGCGACCGCTGCGCGTAGTAGTCATGCAAATGTGCGATTGCAATCTCACAGTGGTGCTCCCATGTCCCCGGACGTTGCGAAATGTAGGAATGTCTCTCACTGCAGGAACTATGAGAAATGAGAAAGCCAAGAATTTGAACAGTCCATAAAGTTTTAACACACGCAACTCTAATGAATACTTATTACCAAGAGTGATCAAGTTCACAATATATCACAACCAACACACTACTATACACGAATTAATATGTCTACAGTTTGTTTTCCTCACACGAACTTGAATTCAGCCGAGTAGTTAGCCGCACTTCCTCCAGTGATGAAGTTACTGATGTCAGACATTGAGCCAGCGACGGCGTGTGCGCCGTTCTGCACTAGCGTGTCCTCCCCACGAATACCCCATACGACTGCGAGTGAGGTCATCTCTGCGGCACGACCAGTCTTCATGTCGAACTCGGAGTCACCAACAAAAACGATATCGGCAGGCTTCAAACCATTCATTTGACTTCTCTGGATGCGCAATGCAGCGAATGGGTTCGGTTTCAATGGTGTGTCGTCACGAGCACCAGCGACGTGAGCCCAGTCGATGTAGCCAAAATGTTTTGACACCAACTTGCGAACGTTGGTCTCGGACGTGTTGGATAGCACAGCCATTTGGATGTTTGCAGCCTGCAACTCTCTCAACATCTCGTGCACGTAATCGAATGGCACCTTCGAGTCTTGTCCTTGCTTGGTGTTCTCGAACTCCAACTTGAGGGCACATCCACGATTCAACAACTCCTCATCAGGAGCATAGCCTAGTGCCTTGGTGAGGGCACGTTGTACCAGCTTGCGTGTACCTCCACCGAGCATGGGGCGAATCTCATCAATCGAGTAGGTCGGAAGACCGAGCTTTTCCAATGCATAGTTGGCGGAGCCCACTAGCGTGGCGGTACTATCGACCAATGTCCCATCGAGGTCGAAAATCACACCCTTGAACGGGGTGACGGCTTGACGTGGCTCCACGATAGAACCGGGAGACGGCGAACGGGGATTCTCCAATGCAGCGGGTAGGATAGTCATGGTGAGAGGAAGTGGTGTGAGGTTGTGTGTTACTGTGAATGTGCTTGAGTAGTGAGGCAGAGCGGATGTTTTACATGTTCTCAGCATTGAGCTGCGGGTTATAAAGGGGAATCAAAATAGACAGGAACGAAATTTGTGGATAAAAAACACTAGGTACCTGGATGCATGTGCGACTCCGTGACAACATCTGCAGGCAATACGGGCGCGGTGTGCTACCGAGAACTGAAAATGAAGTTTGAGAGAGCTGCATGCATTGAGCATCTGCTAGGGCGCTGCTGTACTTGACAAAAATCACAAATATCCGAGGATCCCTGCAAATGTAGTGGAACACAACGGCTCGTACTACACCGTTGCGTGCATCCGCCACCAACCTTACACACAAGTCTGCCGTCGGTCCGTCCATTCTCGTTTGTTGGGCTCACGTTGCTCGCCGAACCACCTTCCGTGTTTCTTTCACGCAGCGAGTTGGAATAGACCAAACTACTCGCAACGCGAGCCGTTCGTAGCACTTGAATTTCTTTCTGCTTTGCTCACACCTACCTCATATACTCAACATTGATCTAACGTGACCAGCTCGTTCTGAATATTGGCTGGAATCCTTGAATTTCGCCTTAATCTGCTGATTTAGTGTAAGAAATTGAATTTCTGGTGAACAAGTCATGTAGGAACTCGGCTTTGGCAATGAAGGCAACGCCCGATATCTGTATATCTCTCGGTCCGATTCGAATTCGCCAGCGTCAGATTCCTTTTGTCCCATCCCCATGCGCACTCGGTCTCGAATCTGGGGTGTTAGTGCGAGGGTCTCAACGCCCCAACCCTCTCTGCTCGTTTGCATCGAACAACTCGACAACCAACTTCCGTTGTGTTTTATCGGTCTCGTAAGCAACTAACATCAGTGACAGGCGCACCCTTTTTCTAGATATTTTTTCGATTCCTCTCGAGACTCTGGTACCGTGCCGTGTGCTCCTCGTGTCGATTGGTGCCAGTTCCGTGTCAACCCATTCACACTCGTTGTTCTCCCGTTAGTATACAGTTCGTATACAGCACCCGGTACTCCACTACAGTGTTACAGTGCTTACATTTCGTGTACTGTACTATACAGATTCACTGTAATGCGGGTTAACATGTTCGGCCTAGGTAGTAAATTACTAGTTAAGGGAACCAAATAATATATTATCTGGGTTGAGTACTTTGAGTGCTTGTCGCGAGATCCCAGCAACTTCCACGTGCCTCAACGGCTTTTTCTTCACCAATCACCATTGATCGTTCGAGATCAAGGCGTACAATTGGACCACGATACCACTCCTTACAGACGCAATTTTTTCTGACCTCAAAATCACCACATTACCTGGCGCGAACTCTGGTATCCCATTACATCTCACAACCCTGCCTTCCGGTAGAGCTCGGCACCCTACTCACGTGTGAGGTCCTGAGTCCGTCCTCTTCCGTAGGTGCGATCATGGGGAAACGCTCGGTTTCCACGAAGGACGCGGCCACTAAAAAGGTGGTGCCCAAAGACACGCCGACGTCGGCGTCAACAATGAATACTAAAATCCCGCCCAGTCCCACCAAGACCACCGAAACATCGGTGACTCCAACAAAGGGTACCGAAACATCGACGACTCCAACAAAGGGTACCGAGACATCGGCAGAGTTGGCGAAGAACATTAAGGCACCTACCACTCCTACGAAAAGTCCGAAAACACTGGAAAGCTCAACTAAGACTAAGAAGGCGACACCAAGTTCAGCAAAGAGTGTGAAGTCGTCAGAAACTCCAGAGCAGAGTGTTGAAACAACTGAACCCCCCGCGAAAAGCGTCGAGCCTACAGAAGTCGCAGCAAAGACTGTTGAGAAATCGGAACCAACTGTGAAGATTGTAAAACCGACTGAAATCCCAGCCAAGGATAAGACGAAAACTGAGAGTACTACGGAAAGTCCGGCGAAAACTGTCAAGACAACAGAGACACCTGCGACCAGCGTGGAGATTGAAGAAACACCGGCAAAAAGCGTCAAGGAGTTGAAGGAAGTTGAGAAACCGCCGGTAAAGCCGAAAACAGTGGTCGTAGCTACTGCTGAAATCCGTTCAAAGAAAGAAGTGGAGATGGCACAGGGGCTCGTACTGACACCTGACGGGGAGGCATCGTTCACGGTATGGGCGCCACACGCTACGAACGCATTTCTACGACTCGAAGATCCGCCACTCCTTGTTCCACTAGATAGAAATGGAGACCATTTCTCCGTTCGTCTGGTTCCGGGCCATGTGAAACATGGAGATCGTTATCGCGTCGAAATGGATGCATATGATAAGCGAATTACTCGTCGCGACCCGTTCGCACGCGCGACCGATTACGAGTCGGATTGGTGCACTGCGCAGGACGATGCGAATTACAAGTGGACGGTGACCGATTGGAAACGGCCCGAGTTTCTGTCGTACATTATCTACGAGTTGCATGTGGGCAGTTTCACCGAGGAGGGTACGTTTCTGGCGGCGATAGAGAAGCTGGACCATGTGGCGTCGTTGGGTTTCACGTGTGTGCAGCTGATGCCGATCCTCGAACACTCCGATGAATGGGGTTACAACCCGCGGCAATTCTTCAGTCTGCACGGCGGTTACGGGTCGCCTGATGAGTTGAAGCTTTTCGTTGATGAGGCGCACAAACGTGGGCTTGCGGTGATTATCGATGTCGTGTTGCATCATGCGAGCGTGAGTAAGAACGCGTTGTGGAATTATGATGGTTGGAGCGACAATAAGAATGGTGGTATCTATCATGAGGGCGCGCAGGATACGGAATGGGGCCGTTCGTTGGCGTATTGGAAACGTGAAGTCATGCACATGCTGGAGGAAAGTTGTGCTCAGTGGTTAACCAATTATCGTTGTGACGGATTGAGATTTGACAGCGCAAATGATTTGCCTCATGATATTTGTCGTACTCTAACTTCGTACGCCCACAAACAAGGTCCTGGTTCTTATCTAACCGCTGAGGTGACGCCGGAAAATCCGAAAGCTGTGCATGAGTTGGGATTCGACGCGTTGTGGGTGCACAGCGGCTACTTTGACATTATTCATCAGCATCGTGCACTTGGTAGGGGTCATCACGGAGGTGGTGATTATGCGGATGGGTGGGACTTCCCTCGTCTTCGTACCGTGATGGGATTGCATTATGGTTTCACTTCGCCGCTTCAGTGTATCAAATACATCCTCGGAAGTCACGACCAGGTTGGTTGTAAGAATGGCGGTGCAATTTATGAGGATTACAAAATGATTGGTGGGCAGCATCGCTATGCACCGGATCAATTTGGTGCTGGACGTACCGACCCTTGGGCTTGTAGTGCGACGAGGGCGTGGCTAGTGGCGAACGCGACGGCTGCTGGTATACCGATGTTTTTCATGGGCACGGAATGGGCGGCCACGGGTTGGTGGGATACTTACCATCGACAGGCAGATTGGGCGTTGACGAAAGATGAGATTGGGAAGGGAATGATGGAGTGCTTGAAGGATTCGTTGGCGGTGAGGAAGAAGTTCGTCGCCTTGCAGATTGGCGGTACGAACACTTTGCACGAGGATAGAAATAACGGAGTACTAGCGGTGGACCGTATTTGGGAGGGTCAGCGTGTTATCGTTGTAATCAATGCTGGTAGGGATTGTTGGCAGAATAGTGAGTACCGCGTCTGGGTTGGTGGTGAGGGGTACGCGATAAGGGAAGTGCTATGTAGCGCGGACAAGAAGTACGGTGGTTGGAGTGAGCAGCATGGAAACGGTGATACGGTGATTGGTGTTTACGGCGGATTCGCGAGCATCAACATACCGTCGCAATCAAGCATGGTTTTCGAGATTGTACCTTGTTAATTGAGAGGCATCTGTAGGTCAGAGTCGTCGAACTATCTGAATGTTCTCGCATAAATTTACAGTTGCAGTTAAAGAGTTATCTTAGTGCTCATGTCAGAATGCCCCCCCCCCCCCCCTCCAACCTCTTGAACAAGAGAATTCTGCTGCTCTCGGAACGATACGGAAATAAACGGGTAAGGAATGCGAGGGAAGGAGTTTTATCAAAAAACGAGAAAGAGAAGATACGGGAACAGGTGGTTTCAGACATGCTCTTATCCGATGCAAACGGAAACTACTCGTTAAAGTTGCACTTTGTGCAGATAAATTAGTTTTGTGCCAAAGATTGAACGGTTTATATTTCACAATTTTAATCGTTAATGTCAGTCGATGTTCATCCGAAACTACAGTTCGTTTTATCTCCTGGTTCAAATGTCTTCGAAATTGAAAGTCCCTCTTCTAAAAAGTCACAAAACATGAAAATTCACTGGCAACCTCCCATGATAGATTTCCCGGTTTCCTAATGCAGTTCCCGTATGTTATCATTGCTACCATATTTCGTCAAAAAGAGCCGAGGTTGATACCAATAAATTAATTGTCAAGCAGAATCATGGAGATCTCAAATAAATAAAAGTATAAACCTATGGAGACACATTAATAAGAAAAATGGAGGCCACCATCTACTATCAAGAAAACATTTCTATGAACTTCTGATGCACCATAGAAAGGTACACAATTTCCACGCGATGAAGCATCGATCCGTGTGAGAAATATTTAAAAAGGGTAGTGTAAATGCAGAATTGGCGAGAGAGAAGTTTTTGTACTTTGTCAAATCAGAAAATAGCAATGCTACTGGTAAACCATTCTGTACTCTATGGATTGCTATTTAATTTAAAAAGGGCCTCTCAGACGAACGGTTCTACGCTTATTGTATTACAGAACTGCCTCAACGTCAGCCGCGAATTTTTTTGCCATCGGTCAGCTTGTTGATTACCCCCACGTTAGTGTTGTCTGCTATTTGTTAATTGATACAGACAGGAGGGGGGATTTTATAAAAAATTTCGTTAAGGCGTCGAACTTCTGTTTCATGAACGATATTATATTTCTGGAAGATGAACATAAAAATCTTACGATGCAATAAATTTAAGATTCTAGCCAACGTAATCGCGAGTTTTCTATTTTTATTGATATTTTGAATGGTTAGAAAATCCTCTACTGTATTGCCAAATTATCTGAAACTTAATTTAATTTCACAGACGCAGCCATTTCGAAAAAATTTCCTGTTTTCGAAATG
>JAAUYH010014971.1_pt1 | contig 28322 bp, 25 predicted proteins | sample 7278061 | NCBI WGS metagenome assembly JAAUYH01 (sample SAMN14350203, study PRJNA611818) | marine sediment metagenome | isolation source: surface marine sediment (0.6m) | place: French Polynesia: Moorea | collected 2018-08
CGAGGACCATCTGACCGGCTGGCAGAGTATCCACGTCACCAATTTCGAGCATCCCTACATGGACAAATGGTGGGTGCCGGGCTGCACCATCGGCTACGAGCATACGTTCACCAATACGCTGGCCGATTTCCTGAAGGGGCTGGAAACGGGAACACCGGCGCAACCGGACCTGCGCAGCGGGTTGCGGACCCAGCGCGTGTGCGACGCCGTGCTCGAGAGCGCGAAACGCGGGACCTGGATCGAGATCCCCAGCTAGGCGCGAGAGCTCGAACCGGCGGCAGCAAGAACGAGGAGGCGGCTCATGAAATTCGGAATGAACCTGCTGCTGTGGACCGGCAGCATGGACGACTCGATGCTTCCCGTGCTGGAGATGCTGAAGGCGGCCGGTTTCGACGGGGTCGAACTGCCGGTCTTCACGATGACCCCGGATCAGGGGGAGTACTGGGGCCGACGCCTGGACGAGCTCGGATTGCGGCGCACGGCCTGCACGGTGCGGGGCGAAGACGAGAACCCGATCAGCGCCGATCCGGCGATCCGCGCCAAGGGCATCGCGGCCAACAAGCTGGCGGTCGATTGCTGTGAAGCCCTGGGCGCGGAGGCCCTGGTCGGACCCTATCACGGGCCGATCGGATACTTCACCGGCACCGGCCCGACAGCCGACGAGTGGGACCGGGGCGTCGAGAGCATGCAGGCCTTGGCGGAACACGCGGCCGGGACGAACGTCTTGCTGGCGGTCGAGTTCCTGAACCGCTTCGAGATCTATCTCCTCAACACCGCGGCCGACACCACCCGGTTTGCCGAAGCGGTCGGATATCCGAACTGCGGTGTCCTCTATGACACCTTTCACGCCAATATCGAGGAGAAGAGCGTGAGCGGCGCGATCCACGACTGCGCCGGCCGGATCAACCATGTCCATATCGCCGAGAACGACCGCAGCACGCCCGGCCAAGGGGGCGTCAACTGGACGGAGACCTTCGATGCGCTGCGCGATATCGGCTACGACGGATGGCTGACGATCGAGGCCTTCGGTGAGTCGTTGCCCGAGCTGGTGGCCGCGACGAAGATCTGGCGCCGCATGTACGACACCGAAGAGTCCCTGGCCAAGGACGGCCTGGCCTTCATGCAGCGGGAAGTAGCGAAGCGCTGGTAGTCCCGGCGGACCGCGGGCGAGGCGAGGGCGTTCAAGCCGGATCGCGCAGGCCCGTTCCTACCGTGTAACCTCGGCCAGAAGCGCCTGGATCGTGCCCACGATCTCCTCCGATTTTCGCGGATCGAGGGCATCGCGATGGGGCGGGGCGAAACGACCTGAATCGTTGTCGAAATACTGGCCGGACGCGTCCGCGAAGTCGTCCGACAGAGCCGCGCGGCAGAGGATATCCGCACCGATGCGAATATCGCCGCCGGCGACGCCGAAGCCCTCCTTCACCATCTTGCTGCCGAGCATCGACCCGGGGTTGACCGCGACGATAACGGGGCCGTCCTCCCCGAGTGCAAGGGCGAGGCTGCGGGACCACATGGTCAGCGCCAGCTTGCTCTGCGCGTAGGCCGCCATGTCCGACAACCGGACCCGCCCGGCCAGCGCCTCCGGGTCGACCGGAGACTGAGCCGCGGAGGACACGTTGACGACCCGCCCGGAGGGCCCGATCAGAGGCAACAGCCGTTGCGTCAGCAGATAGGGCGCCAGGGCATTGACCGCGAACCGCACATCCAGCCCGTCCTGGGTGATGGTGTCGGCTGCGCGCAGGATGCCGGCATTGTTGATCAGCACATCGAGTTTGGCATGCGTCTCGGCCACGGCCTTGGCCAGGCTTTCGACGTCGGCCATGCGCGAGAGGTCGGCCAGGTGGCTCTCGACCCGTCCGTCGCCCGGCAGCGCGGAGAGCGTTCCTTCCGCCTCCTCCAGCTTCGCCGGATTGCGCCCGTGCAGCAGCACCTGGTGACCCGCCGAGACCAGCATCGTGGCCGTTTCCAGCCCGATGCCGTCGGTCGAGCCGGTGATCAGAATGGTCTTCTGCATGGTGCCCTCTTCTTCACCCGGAGATGTCCGGGACGATGTTCTCGGACGGACGGTTCGGCGTGGTCTCGATTTCCGCCTGGTTGAAACGCAGGTCCAGCGCCACGTCGTTGACGCCGATTTACTCCAGCCACTTCAGATCGCCCAGAAGATATCGCGCTCCCCGCCGTCTCGGCATCCGATGGGAATACGGGCCGCCTCTCGGAGGTGGGACTCGCAGACGCCGCCTGTGTTCATATGTCGCGGCGTGATCCGCGCCGAGACACTACGACAATGCGGGGGACCATGGCGCGCCAATCCGCGGCGAGCGACATCCAGAGCCGATTGCTGCGGCGCCGGCAGCTTCGCGACGCCTTCCTCAGCCCGGCAAAGCTGACCGGGTTCTACTGCCTGTACCTCGTTGGGATCCTGGTGGTCCACTACGCCTATTCCCCGTCTCCGTCCGGGAGTAGAGACTGGTTCCGGGCGGCGGTGGTGGACAACTACGCGTTCTTCGGGATCCTCGCCTATCCCATCCTGATCGCCTATCTCCAGCTGACCGAGGACATCGACACGAGATTCCGCGACATGGTCTCCGTGCTCGCCGGACGGGGCACCTTGCGCGCGATTCGGGACGACGTTTCGGAGGAACAGCTTGTACCGCTCCGCCCGAGCAGTCTGGCTGCGGCGCGAAGGCTGGACCAGATCGAACTGCAGGCGGCCCGGCTCGGGGAAAGGACCGGCTGGCTGGTCGGAGCCGGCGTCGCGCTCGCGATCGCCTGGGTCGGCTGGTCCGCAAGGGAGGGCACCGGCATATCCTGGTGGTACCTGGCAGCGATCGGCGCGCTGCACGCCCCGATTGCCTTGCCGATCGTCGACACGATTGGCGCCCGTCTGATGCGTCTGGTCTGCTACGGCATTGCGGTCTACCGGCACCGCGCCCATGGCGTCATCCCGGTTCCATTGGTCGAGCATTCGGACCGGGCCGGCGGTCTCAAGCCGCTGGGTGACTTCTTTCTCGGTCAGTGCGCCAGGATCTGCCTCATGAGTGGGTTCACAATAATCTCGGCCCTGTTCCTGCTGGTGAACGTAAAGAAGCCGCTCTCCTACCTGATGCTGGGTTCCGGCACGCAGGACGCCGTGCATGGAGCCCTGCTCTGGGTCTTTATCGGCTGCTCGGTCTTCATCCTGGCGATGCAACTCCTCGCGGTGGTCGTGCCCCTCTGGACGGTCCATCTGCGCATGGTCGAACGCAAGCGGTCGCAACTCGGCCGCGCCGCGATCATGACGCGCAAGCGCCAGCGCCTGCTGGCGCGACTGTCCAGCCCGGCTGCGACGGGCAGCAGCATCGGGAGTGACAGCGCCCAGCTTGCGGCGGTCGAGCGCTGGATTGGCAATTATGAGGCCTTTCCCACCTGGCCGATGCCTCCCGGCTACCTGCGCAGCTTCTGGGGCCTCTGGAGCGGTGCCACCACCTTGGCCTTCGGAATCCTCACCACGGCGCTGTTCGGCGAGGACATTCCGACGTGGCTGGGGGGCTGATTGCTTCCGTGCGTCATGCCCGCCGCCGCGGGTGCCCCTCACACCGTTTGACTTTGCCGCTGCGATCCGTATAGTCCCGCCGCTCATTCCCGAGAACGTGGAGGCGGTCCGGCCCGCAACGAGGCCGCGTCATCGCCATCCCGCCCGCACCGCCCCTGGGACAGCGCGGGCCTATCGGGACAAACACTGCGGAAAGGACCCTTCGATGGGCAAGCGCGCAAGCTCGAAGTACAAGATCAACCGGCGCCTCGGCGTCAATCTCTGGGGCCGGCCGAAGAGCCCGGTCAACCGACGCGAATACGGGCCCGGCCAGCACGGCCAGCGGCGTCGCAAGCCGACCGATTTCGGCACCCAGCTGATGGCCAAGCAGAAGCTCAAGGGCTATTACGGCAACATCGGCGAGAAGCAGTTCCATCGCTACTACGTCGAGGCGGTGCGCCGCCGCGGCGACACCGGCGAGAACCTGATCGGCCTGTTGGAGCGCCGGCTGGACGCGGTCATCTACCGCATGAAGTTCGTGCCCACCGTGTTCGCCGCGCGGCAGTTCGTCAGCCACGGCCATGTGATGGTCAACGGCAAGCGGGTCACCGTCCCCTCCTACCAGGTCCGCGACGGCGACGAGATCACGGTGAAGGAGAAGTCGCGCGAGCTGCCGATGGTGCTCGAGGCGATCAACTCCGCCGAGCGCGAGATTCCCGAATATGTCGAGGCCGACCACAACAAGATGACCGGCCGCTATATCCGCGCCCCCGGGCTGGCCGACGTGCCCTACCCGGTGCAGATGGAACCCAACCTGGTCATCGAGTTCTATTCTCGCTAAGTCTCCGGCAGCGAGACGGAGCACGCGAAAGGCCGCCCACCGGGCGGCCTTCTGCGTTTCCCGTTTCGATCATCCGCCCGGCCGGCCAGGCCTGTCAGAGGCTGCCGCCAATGATATCGTGGCGACCGAACCCCTTCGGTCCGTGTCTCGCGAGGATCGCATGAGTGCCGTATTGAAAGGCGTCGCTGCGCTGGTCTGCGCCTGCCTGCTCGTCGCCGGATGCGCCGGTCGGCCGGCGGAACCGCCGCCCAGAGCGACATTCGGAGAGCTTCGGGCCCAGCTGGACGAGCACCTGGAGGCCTGCACCGCGGCGGTTGGCGTGGATCCCAGAAATGCGCTGGATGCCGGCGATCACGAGCTGGTCGCCGGTGAGCGGGCCTGGCTCGACTGCGCCTATGACGGGATCGAAGGGATCATGGTCCCCGGCTCCGATATCCCGGAGATGTACCGGAGCCTGATCGCCGAGAGCCGTGCGATGACCGATCGCGTCGAGCGCGGCGCGGCGACGCGGGACCAACGCCGGGGCAGGATCGAGGAACTGATCGCCGAGATCGAAGACGCGGAGCTTGCCATCCTGAGGGCGCGCGAACTGGCCGAGTCGGAGGAACAGCGGCGGGCGAATGAGGAAGACCTCCGCACCGCCTTCGAAGAGGTCCGTCAGCTGTCGATGCCCAGGCGTCGCCGTTAGCCGACGGCCGTGCCGACACGGGTGCGGATCAGAACACGATGGCGCGAATGCCGATCGAGACCTCGTGCTTGTCGTAATCGACCAGCGGGATGTTCGAGTCCTGGTTGGTGTACTTGTACTCGATGAACGGATTGGAGCCGAACAGGTCGATGTCGCGCAGCAGGATCTCGACGCGGCCCGTCCATTCGCGATCTAGGCGTTCCTTGTTGAAGAACGGCGTGTCGTTCTTGAAGTCGCGATAGGTGAACGCGCCGCCGACGGTGGGAACCACCCAGGGCAGATCCAGGTATGTGAAGTCGAGGCCGCTCTGCAGTTCCCAGTTGTCCTGGGTATCCAGGTTCTCCCAGTCCTCGTAGATGTAGCGCTCCTCCCAGCGGATGGCAGTGTCCCGGAAGCCGAACGAGAAGATGTTGGAGACTTCATATTCGTCGCGGTTGAGCCGGCTGCCGCCGTCGTTCGGCTGGCCGCTGACATCGCGGTAGCGGGTGCCCACCGTGTTGCGTACCGCCCCGAATGCCATGGCTGCGGAAAGGCCGAATCCGACCTCCGCCTCGCGCGGCCTCCAGTCGTCGTAGCGATAGGCGAGGTTCAACCCCGGGGTCAGCGCGAGCCAGTCGGCGACGTCGAAGCGCGAGGAGACCGAGCCGAAGAAGATCTGTTCGTCGTCCTGGCTGCCCGAGAAATCGAGGATCGTCAGGCCGCCGGTGAAGATCAGCCTCGGGTCGAGATCGCGCAGACGGTAGCTGGCGCCGAAGGTCGACCCGTAGCCCCAGCCGTCGCGCCCTTGCGCCTCCTCGGTCAAGCCGACGATGACGTTGCCGATCTGGATGCGGTCGTCCTTGGTCTGCTCGTTGATGTTGGTGTCGAAGAAGACCTCCGGCACGAAGAAGAAATTCAACCGGTCCGGACCGACGATGCTGTCGATGAGGTCGATCACAGTCGGGTCCAGCCCCGTCGTGTCGAGGTCGCGCAACAACCGCGCGGCGCGCTCCTGTTCGCCCAGCACCGCCAGGGCGAAGGACAGTTCGACCCGCGCCACCCGGCTGTCGGGCAGGTAGCGCAGCACGAACTGATAGAGACCGACCGCCTTCTCGTAGTCCCGGTCGCGCATCGCCTGCCGGGCCTGCTCCAGCACCTGGACCAGATCGATCTCGATCTCCACCGGCCGGTCTTCCTCCGGCTCGGGCGGGGGCAGGTCCTGTGCCGCGGCGGCGCCGGCGATCGACGCCAGGAGGATCAGTGCGAAGACGGATTGGAGAATGCGGCAGGGCATGGAACGGTGAGAGCGTCCAACGTGACAGTGTTGAGTCCGGCCAACGGGCACCTCTGAAGCGCCGGGCCGGAACGGCCCAGAGGCACGACAGTCCCGAGATGAGAGGCTTATCCCGAGACAGCGCGTTCCGACTTCGCCGGTCTTGAGGCGTCAACGGGTCGATCGACCCGATTCGCTTTGCTTATCTTGGAGCGAAAAAGACAAAGCATCATTAAGATTCCGTTTGGCAAGTCTCGCCGTTGACCGGACAAAAGAGGGCCCGCGTGATGCGCGGGCCCCCAGTTTGCCGATCGCTATCATCGGCAGATCTTGCTCGTTGCTACGCGATCACTTTTCGCCGCAGACGCCGCAGGAGTCCGCACCGAACGTCCCCACGATCTCGACGTCGGCGTACTCGTCGGCCGTCGGATCGTCGGTGTTGCTGTTGGCCTCGAAGACGCCGGCGGTGCCCGTCGCACCGAGGATCTCTCCTTGTGACGGGAGATAATCCATATCGTCAATCTCGAGATCGTCGAAGGCCTCGGCGCCCGGTCCGAACACCGCGCCGCCGAACTCGCCGGCCACGCTGGTGGAGATTGGGGTCCCACCGGCGTCCGGAATGTCGACATCGCCATCCAGCGTACCCAGATACTCGACGGTTTCGTCAAAGCTGACGTCGTTCGGCCCGCCCATACCGGACATGCTGATGGCGTAGAAGTCGCCATTGTCCGTCTGAACGTCCACTGTGACACCGGTGAGAGCCAGCGCGCTTGTCTCATTGACATCGGTGACGAACGTGCCGGTTTCAACATCCACGATACCGGTGAGTGCGCTTGCACTGGTCGAGTCCACCGCCGTCACGAATTCGCCGGTGGTCTTGTTGATGATGCCGGTCACGGCCGTTCCGGTGGCCGGATTGACGCCGACAACGAAATTGCTTTCGACAATTCCGAACAGTTCGATGGTCACCGGACCGATCACGATCTCTCCGGTCTTGACCTGGTCGATCTTGAAGGTCCGGTTCGTCTGACCAACGCTGGTGACGAACGTTCCGGTCGGCGCATCAAACCCGGTCACCGCCAGAGCCTCCTCGGCGGTGACGCCGGTCAGGAACGTGCCTGTCGTCGTATCGAAGCCGGTCAGGGCCGTGCCGGTCAACGGATCAACGCTCTGCACGAACGTGCCGAACTGCTCGTGAACAGCGGTCACCACCGGACCTTCCTGCACGTCGTCGATATCGTCGTAGTAGTACCCGCCATTCATGTTGATGTAGACGGTGTCATCGGCGAAGTTGATCCCGACATAGGTGCTGCCCTGCGCCTGATCGGTCACCATTTCGCCGGACTCATACACGCTGGCGAGGAACTCGCCGCTGTAGAAGGCCTTGCCTTCGATGAGGTCGCCTTCCGAGAACCTCACATCGCCCGCGAAGAACTCGATGTCGACGCCGGCTTCGAACTGCACATCGCCGGCTGCGTGCTTCAGATCGCCGGCTTCGTGCAAGACCTCGCCGGTATCCGGGTCGATGACATCTTCCTCATAGAAGACATCTTCCTCATAGAGGACGTCTTCCTCATAGAAGACGTCCTGTTCCCAGAGAACGTCTTCGGTGAAGCGCGGCAGATTTTCCGGATCGGTCTTTGCGCCGACCACGGCGTAGGTCTCGAAGCCGTCGCGCGTATCCTGCTCGTCAAGGCGGGCATGGGCCCAGGCCAGCTGTTCCTCGGTGTCGTATTCGCCGCAGTCATCGCCGTAGCAGCGAGCGCCCACGTTGACTGCTACCCCATTGCCGTTCTCGGTGTCCTCGTCCGGTTGCACCGGCACATCGACCGTGCCGATGATGACTTCGAGACGGTCGCCATCCTCGCTGACCAGGCGGGCCATCTCGATGTCGAGATCGTCGTCCCGCCCGATCCAGGTCGATGAATCGGCCTCGGTGAAGTTGATCTCCTCGCCTTCCGGCGTGGTGATCGTGATGTCGGTGCCTTCGGCATTGTTGAAGGTGACCTCGAACTGGTCGAAGTCGACGTTGGCCCCTTCGCCGCGGGTCGACGAAATCACCGACACCGGCGTTCCGACCACGTACCCGAAGACACCAATCTCGGCAGGGGTCGCCGACCCGCCGCCTTCGCTGCTGTTGCATGCAGCGACACCAAGCGCCGCGATGGCGGATGTGCCGAGGAGCATGCTCCTGTTGATGGTTTCCTTAGCGGCCATGTCCACGCCCCCTTCAGGGTTATTAACGTTAAGAAGTTACTAATATATTCTCTAAAATTTCATGTAAATGCTAAAAACCGCAATATTGGAAAAAATGATTGATCCATCGCATTGACATTCGAAAATTTCGCAATTGGGACAGGAAAAATCACATTAGAGAGCAGCAGGAATTGGAGCCGCGCGAGCAAGGATTGCGCACAGGCAGTTTTTGTTCGCTATTCTCGTCGGTTGTGAGGTTTGCCTATCATCATTTCTGAAACTCTAGCAACCTCACAATGACTATTCATGATTGAAGAAATTGAATTAAATACAATTAAAATTTGATCGCATGGGCAGGGCTGCTCGGCCGCGCCGTGCTCTTGAACGCGGACGTCCTTGCAGCTGCAGGAGCCGCCCGGACCGCAACCTGAAACCGGCGCCAACCATGAGGGTCAGAGCCCGCGTCAGGCGTCGTATTCCGCCATTCGGACCATGCGTGAAACCGGAAACGCCGTCAGGAGAGCAGTCTCGTGCGCGGCGGTCTCAGAGCTCGATCCATAGTCGCCGGAGGTTCTGGAGAACCTTTTCCAGACGGACCATCTCCGGATGAGTCATGTCGTGCTGCTCGCTGAGATACGCTTTCAGCCGGATGAGGTCGCTCAGTGTCTGGCGGTGCTCCGGCAATCGAACCTCGCTCTGCAGCCACAGGACGCAGACCTTGCGGATGCCGCTCTTCACCGCCGCGACCTTGTGCACGGCGTAGGTCGGGTAGAGCACCGCATTGCCCGCTCTGCTCTTGATGCCGCGGGGCACCAGATCGGTGTGCAGGACCAGCTCGCCACCCTCGTACTCGCTGCCGTCGTTGAGGAAGATCGTCATCGACATATCGCTGCGCATCGGCCTGGTCGGCGACATGACGGCCGCATCGATGTGTTCCCCATAGGTCTTGCCGGGCCCATATCGAGCGAACAGCGGCGGCGACAGCTTGAGCGGCATGGCGATGTTCCGGAACACCATGTTCGCCTGCAGGCTCTCATGGACGAGTTGGGTCATCTCCTTCTCGATGTCCGTGCCCTCGCTGACCTGCTCGTTGTCCTTGACGTTCGCGAGACGCGAACCGGAGCTGACGCGACCGTCGACAAACTCCGCCTGTTCGAACAGGGCCTGGACCTTCTCCAGCGTCTCGCTGGGAAGGACATCGGGGATCAGATACTCCATCGGCTTCCTCGCGCGGCATGTTTCCTTGCCGGTTTATAGCACGGCGGCATCCGGCAGCGGCATTCCACGCCGCCGGGTTCCGCCAGTGCCGCACCCGGCCGGCGGTGATTTTGTAAAGCGAGTGCTTTAGAAACGAGGGTTGCGCTAGAAGGCCATGCGGAAGGAGAGGCCGACGCCATAGGCCGGGCTGGCATCGGCGTCATGTCCGGGCTCGATCTGCATCATGAGCCAGGAGGAGAGGTCCATGCCCGGCGCCAGCGCCCGGTCATAGGCGAACTGGACGTCGATCTCACGGCCGCTCGGCGTCAGGTCGAGGCGCTCGCTCTCCTGCACCGCGCCGCCCTCTCCGGAGAGCGCGACCGGCACCGTGGCCGTCGCGCCGGCGTCGAACACGCGGAGCGGCTGGCCGACGATCAGGCCGAGGCGGTCGCCGTCGTCGAAGACGTCGCGGCCGATCGCGCCAAGCCCGAATGCGCTGGACAGCACATTGTCCCAATCGCCCAGCACGCTGTCCGACTGCTCCCCCATCTCGGTGGTCGCGAAGGTGACGCCGCCGATCAGGTCGAGCCGGCGGCCGACGGGCAAGCTGCCGCTCACCGTGGCGAATTGGGTCGAGGCGCCGTCATCGGTGGTGAAGGCGCCGCCCCCCTGGCTTCCCAGGAATGCGGAGGATTCATCCAGAGACCCGAAGTCGAGCCGGACCGAGCCACCGAAATCGAAGCCATGGCTCAGGCCGAGCTGGCCCAGCACCGTTCCGCCGCTGGTGCCGAACTCGCTGTCCAGGGCATCCGTGGCCTCGCCCTCGAACAGGCCGAGCGACAGGCGGGTCGAGCCGCCGAGCGTCTGATCGATCGCCAGGCTGTTGCCGCTGCCGGCCAGTCGCGGCAGCGGGTTCATCGTCTCGCCGGCGGACCAGAACAGAGTGTCCGCGTCGGTTGTGGCCGCGCCGGTGCCGAACAGCCCGGCCGCCGACACATCGAGGCCCAGCCGGACATCCGTGCCTTCGCCCAGCCGGCCGGCGATCTGCATCGATTGCGCGACGCCGCCGGGTTCGACCGACCAGCTGTCCAGCATCTCGTCGAACGGCGCGCTGTCGCCGGCGACGGCCATCGACAGCGACAACCCGCCGCCGATCGGCAGGTTGTAGGTGCGGGTGTCGTCCACGGCGAGCAGGGATTCCAGCCCGAAGGTCCGGGTCGCGGTGGCGACGGCGTCGTCGAGCTGGGCCATATAGGCGTGCTCGCCATCGCTCAGAGTGATCACGGCGATGGACCGGTCCAGCAGCGCATTGCCGGCCAGGGCGTCGCCGAAGGCCGGTCCGAGCGACAAGCCGGACTCCGCCAGGCTGGCGCTGGTCCCGGCCGCGGTCGGAATGGCGGCGCTGCCGATCGCCGCGTCCGCGGTCGAGATGGCGCCGGCGACGTCGAGCAGACCATGCCCGTACACCGGATCGACGCCGGCCGCGCCTCGATCCCGCGCGCCGTCCAGCATGAACATCATGATCGAGCCGGGATCGGCACTGTAGGCATCCGGATAGAGCTGGATCAGCAGGGCGAGCGCGCCCGAGACATGCGGCGTGGAAAAGGAGGTGCCGCTCGCCGAGGTCGTCGATGTGGCGCTGCTGGCGCCGTCCCGCGTGGTGGCGATCCCGACACCCGGCGCCACCAGGCAGTTGTTCATGACGCTGCCGCAGTCGTTCGAGAACGAGGCGATGGTGCCGGAATCGGTCACCGCGCCGACCGCCACGACCCGGTTTCCGAACGACGCGTTGGAAGCGAGGCTGGCCGGATATCCCGGCTCGGAGTTGTTGTTGTTGCCGGTGGCGATGACAACCAATGTCCCGACGCTGACCGCGCCCTGAATTGCGCCCTGCAGGCTTGAAGAGCTGCCGGTTTCGCCGGACAGGCTCAGATTGATGACATGGGCCAGGTTGTTCGTCGCGTAGCGCACCGCCTGCGCCAGATCCGAATAGTAATAGCCGCAACTGCCCGAGCGGCAGCTGTACGCGTTGACGGCGATGAGATTGGCGTCATAGGCGACGCCATGCGTGCCCAGGCCGTTCTGCTCGGCGGCGACCACCCCGGCGACCTTCGTGCCGTGCCCGGTGGCGTCGGTCACATTGGCGCTGCTGGTGATGACATCATAGCTGTTGGCGGAGACGTTGCCGGCGAGGTCGGGATGATCGGCGTCGATGCCGGTGTCGATCACCGCCACATTGACCCCGGCGCCGGTGGCTCCGCGCGCGTAGGCCGCCTCGGCATTGATGATGTCGAGGCCGTCATTGCGGTTGAACTCGGAGGTGCCGGTCGGGTCGCTCGGTGTGCCGAGCGGCGCCGGCGCAGGCCGCGAGGCCGCCGATCCCAGGTTCCCCGTACCGCCTCCGCCGGAACAGCCGACGACGGCGAACGAGAGTGAGGTCCAGATCAGCAGCGCGGCCGGGAGACGGGGTCGTCCGAAGTATTGGCGCATGGGAATGCTTCAACAGGAATGAAGAAACCCATGGTCATCAGATCTGAGTTAATGCCGGATTAAAGTTAATACAAATTGGGGAACCGAGCAGATCGCCTGAATTCATATCTATTTTTAGAGATTTTGGTTCGAATTCCGGCGTCGCCTGATTCTCTCCTGGCCGGCTTGGAATCCGCGCCGTGCGCCGGGTCCTCGGCGCCTCAACGCGTCGGTCCTAGAAGACGAGGGCTCGAATGCCGAACGAGACTTCGTGCCGCTCGAAGTCGAACAGCGCGATGTTCGAGTTCTGATCCGTGTACTGGTAGCGGATGAACGGATTGGACCCGAACACCTCCAGGTTTCGGATCAGCAATTCGATGTGGCCCTCGATTTCGCGGTCCAACCGCTCCGTGTTGAACACCGGAGCCGGATCGCGGAAATCCCGATAGGTGAAGGAGGTTCCGACCGTCGGGATCGCCCATGGCAGATCCGCGAAGGTGACGTCCAGGCCGGTGTCGACCTCGATCCGGGACTGGTCGGGGAGGTTGTGCCACTCCTCGTATGTCACGCGCTCGTCCAGGCGGAAGGCGACACTGCGGGCACCGAACGAGGCGGTGTTGAAGGCCTCGTAGATGTCGCGGTCGAGCCGGCTGCCGCCGTCATCGGCCTGCCCGTTGACCAGTCCATAGCGGCCGCCGAACGTGTTGCGCAGCGGGCCGAAGACCGCCGTCGCGGCCAATCCGAACCCGGCCTCGAATTCGCGCGGCTGCCAATCGTCGTAGCGGTAGAAGGCGGTCAGGGATGGCGTCAGGGTGAACCGCTCTCCGAGCGGGACCTGGGAGGACAGCGAGCCGAACAGGATTTGCTCGTCGTCGAACGAACCCTCGAAGTCTCGAATGGTCACGCCGCTGGTCACCGTCGTTCGTGGTCTCTCGTCCAGGATCCGATAGCTGGCGCCGAAGGTCAGGCCATAGCCGTAGCCGTGGTCGCCGCGCGCGTCCTCCGACAGCCGGAATGGCAGCCCGTTGATGTAGATGATCTCGTCCTTGGTCTGGCCGCTGACGTTGGTATCGATGAAGAACTCCGGAGCGAAGAAGAAATTCAGGCGGTCGGGGCCGATCAGGCTGTTGACGACATCGATGATCTCCGGCGCCAGGCCGTCGGTGTCCATATTGCGCAGCAGCCGCGCGGCGCGCTCGCGCTCGCCGAGCGCCGCCAAGGCCAAAGAGAGTTCCACCCGTGCGGTGCGGCTCTCCGGCAGGAAGCGCAGGATGACCTGGTAGAGCTCGATCGCTCTCGGCAGGTCACCGGCGCGGACCGCCTCTCGGGCCTCGCCCAGGATCACGCTCAGGTCGATCTGCAAGTGGCTTGGCGGTTGAGGGTCTTCGGCCCCCGCCTCCTGGGCGCTGGCGTCCTCGGCGGCCAAGGCGATGGCGAGGATGCCCGCGGCCAGAAGAATCGGCCATCGGATGCCGACGGCCGGTTCCTTTCGATCGTATGGTCCGGGCTTCCCTGTATCGGGTCCGGTCGGGCAAACGGCAAGCGGCATTGCGGCTGTCGAACGGGGTGATCGGAACGCCGGCAGGTCATTGCGCCAGCCGGCGGAAACGGAGAAGGCGGGCCCGCGACTTCGCGGGCGCCGCCTTCGGATGTCCGGCGCGTCAGTGCGTCATTGGCTCACTGGAACCCGCTGAAGCCGCCGACCAGCTCCGTACCGGCACCGGTATCGACGGCGTTGAACGTGCCGGCCGTCGCCTCGGCGCCGGCGCCGAAGAAGGCGCCGTTGAAGTCGCCGGAAAATGCCGACATTCCGCCCGAACTGGCGATGGTGCCGGTATACCGCGCGCCAGAGCCGATCGTGCCGGTGCCGCTATATTCTTCGCCCCCGCCCTCCGCGCCGGTGACCGTGAGCGTGATGCCGATATGGTCCGTGACGGCATCGAAATCGGCGTTGATGACGGAATCACCGGTCCTCTCGGCCACGTAGGCGCCCGTCGCCACATCCAGGATGTCCGCGTAGAAGCCGCCGTTGAAGGTGGCGGATCCGGTCGGAAGGGTGTCGGTCTCGTCACCGAGCAACACCCAGGTCAGGAACCCGGGAGAGCCGCCGGTTATGTCGTCGACCCGTCCGAGGAAGAACAGGTCGCGGCCGACGCCGTCCTCGCCGAGATGCACGTCGACCTGGGTCGCCATGCCGACCACGTAGCTCGCCACCGTCGTGTCGAGCACGGTATCCGGTTGCGGCGGGTCCGTCTCGTCGGCGTCGGCGACCGTGATCGAGCTTCCGTTGGGAAGGTCCAGCGTGAAGGTGCCGTCGGGATTGAAGGTGATCTCGCCGTCGATCGCGGATACCCCGTTGCGATCGGACGTCATCAAGGGCACCGCAACACCCAGCGATGCCTCGAACGGCGGAACGCCATCCAACACGTTGGCAACCGGATCGAAGGTAACTGGGCCGCTGCTTCCGCCCCCGCCTGAGGTGAGGCAGGCCGCAAGCCCGGTGCAGGCGCCCAATACGCACCAAGTGGCAATTCTGGCCATGATGTTTTCCCCCTATGGTTTGCCGGCTGGCGCCGATCTGCGGCTTGCCGACAATCCCCTGAAAACTTCCATCCCACTTTCGATAGAATCACCATTGATTCTCTTCGCTAAAAACAAAGAAATTGTTAAGAAAAGGGGGTCGCATTTCTATAAAATGCAGTATTATGCTTGTGAAATCTATAGGAATACTGCGACGTTGGCGAGTCGCGGTGCGCGTCGGCGGGGCCGAAATCGTTAACGGCTAACGGGGAGTTACCGCGCTGCCATCGGTCGCAGGGTCGGCCTTGGAGGGATGGTCAGTCCGCCGCTCTTCAATTGGATTTCATGGACCGGCCGGCCATGGCAGCGACGAGGCCCGCGGCGATGAAGGCGGCGCCGACCAGGTGGAAGGGCAGGACCGGCTCGCCGAGCAACACCAGGCTCAGCGCGCCGACGATCACCGGGATCAGGTGGATCGAAAGCCCGGTCGCCGTCGATCCGATCAGGACGACGCTGCGGCCCCAGCACAGGAAGGCGGCGACGCTGGCGAAGACCGCGACATAAACGACCGCCCCAAGCGTCTGCGGCGTCAGCGGCATGACTTCGCCGCGGGCCAGTTCCCAGGCCCAGAACGGCGCCAGCACCGCCAGCCCGGCGATGATCGAGCCGACCAGGAAGACGATGGTGGCGATCTCCGGCGGCCGGTAGCGCAGGATGACGGTGTAGATCGCCCAGTTCACGATGGAGGCGAGGACCCAGAGATCGCCGCTCCCGATCGACAGCGACAGCAGCGCGGAGGGGCTGCCGCGTGCGATGATCCAGACCACGCCCACCATGGACAGGAGGATACCGGCAACCTGCCGGATGGTCGGACGCTCGCCGGCGATCAAGAACGCGAACACCGGGATCAGCACCGGAATTGCGGAGTTGACCACCGTCATGTTGACCGCCGGTACCGTCTGCAGCGCCACATAGGCCAGCGCGTTGTACCCGGCGATGCCGAACGCGCCGCAGGCCAGCACCAGCCGCCAATGCCGCAGCAGCAATTGGCGCTGGCGGCGCCCGGCTCCAATCGCGATCGGCAGGAGGATCAGCAGCGCCAGCAGCCAGCGCCAGAAGGCGAGCCCGACCGGCGGCAGCACGTCGTTGAGGCCCCGCGCCAGGAGGATGTTTCCGGACCACACCACCGGCGGCACCAGAAAGATCAGGGCAGGGGTGGCCCACAGCCGCTGGGCGAGGGTCGCCGGAGGTGCGGTGCCGTCGCTCACCCGGCGCCCACCGGCGCCTGCTCCCGCCGATACCGGGTCATGGTGTCCCAGCTGTAGAGCGCCAGGCCGGCCCAGATGAACAGGAAGGTGATCATGTGCGCCCAGGTGAACGCCTCGCCATACACCAGAATGGCCAGCAGGAAATGGATGCTGGGCGCCAGATACTGCATCAAGCCGATGGTCGACAGGGTCAGCCGCTGGGCGCCGTACATGAACAGCACCAGCGGCGCGCCGGTCACCAGTCCGGATGCGATGAGCAGAGCACTCATTCCCCAGTCCTGTGTTCCGAACACGCCCGCTCCGGCCGAGGACAGCCAGACCAGATAGCCGGCGGCGGCCGGCAGCAGCAGCAGGGTCTCCGCCAGCAGTCCGATCAGCGGGTCGACCTGCGCCTTCTTGCGCACCAGGGCATAGAACCCGAAGGTCAATGCCAGGCTCAACGCAACCCAGGGCAAGGTGCCCAGGGCGAGGATCAGCACGCTGACGCCGATTGTCGCGAGCAGCACCGAGAGGCCCTGCCCGCGGCTCAGCCGTTCCGACAGGAACGCGACACCCAGAAGCACATTGACCAGCGGGTTGATGTAATAGCCCAGGCTCGCCTCCAGCAGCCGGTCCTGCTGGATCGCCCAGATGAAGATCAGCCAGTTGCTTGAGACCAGAACCGTGGTGATCAGCAGGATGCCGAGCCGACGCCGGCTGGTCAGGGACAGCACCACCTCGTGCAGTCGGCCGAGCGCCGCCACCAGGACCGTGAGGATGACCAGCGTCCACACCACGCGATGCGCCAGGATTTCCAGCGGCGGAAGCTCTGCGATCACCTTGAAGTAGACGGGCGCGAATCCCCACAGCAGGAACGCAGCCAGCGCCGTTGCCACGCCGACCATGGCGCGGCGTCTGGCAAGAAGCGTCTGGGCTGGCGCGCCCGGCGTGCTGGCGTCCATCGGTTCAGCCGATTTTGAGAATGCGACGCGGTCGATTATGCGACCCTGCGCGACGATGACAAGAGTTGGCGATGTTGCCGGACACGGCGGGTGCGCCGACTATGTCCCGCAGCACCGTTTCGCCGCCGTGACGATCAGGCGACATCCGAAGGCAAGGCTTGCAGGAGCAGCCGACCGGGTGTGACGGTGCCGGACAAGGGCGAAGAGGCGATTGGAATGTCAGTGAGAAGAGCGATTGCGCGGCTGCTTCGGTCCGACCCGGTTGCCGGCATCGATTTCGACCTGAACGGTCTGTACATCTCCGGTGCGGGGTTCGCCCGCGTCGCCGATCTCATCGCCGACGGGCACATTCGCATCCACATCGATGCCGATCTGTGCGCCGGCGCCCAGTACGATCCAAGCTACGACAACCCCAACACGCTGACCCTGCGCTCCGCGCAGATCAGCGATCCCTATGTGCAGGTCTACGCGGTGCATGAGGCGACCCATGCGCTGTGCGACCTGGTCCGGGCTCGCGGCTATGTCTATGTCGAGGAGTCGGCAGCGTATCTGGCGGAGGTGATCTTCGCGCGTCGGGTCTCACCGCCCGTCAATCTGCGGCGATGGCCGAGGCGGTCGCGGCTGCCCGCGGTCTGTCGTCGGCAACGGGTAACGGTGCGCAGAGAGATCAATCGCATGCGCCGCGACGCCGGTCGAGCCCCGATCCCGGATACCCAGCCGTTCAACCGGGGTGCCCAGAGACGCATCCATGCCGCCGCCCAGGCGCTGGTGGATCGGTACGACCTCGACGAGCGGCCGGAGGAACGCCGGCCGCGGCTGTCCTGGGATGCCTTTGCCGCCCTGCGGGATGCGGTCGCCAGCACGGAATCCTATGAGTACATCCACCGGCCCTTGACCCGCGGCGGGCCGCCGAACCGGTATGCCAATGACGGGATCGAGCGGAATCCGAACGCCGCGTCGGCGCCCGACTACGACGCCAACTGACCGGGCGGTCCTGACGTCGGGTCAGCCCTGTGGCGCCAGATCGATGCCGCGGGTGTTCAGCAACTCCAGCAACTCGCCGGTCTGGTACATCTCGCGGATGATGTCGCAGCCGCCGATGAACTCGCCCTTCACGTAGAGCTGCGGGATGGTGGGCCAGGAGCTGTACTCCTTGATGCCCTGGCGCAGGCTGGGATCGGCCAGAACGTCGATGCCCTTGAACTTCACGCCCATGTGCGACAGCACCTGGACCACGGCGGCGGAGAACCCGCATTGCGGAAAGACCGGACTGCCCTTCATGTAGAGCACCACATCGGTCCCCTCGACCTCCTTGCGGATTTGTTCGTGTACCGGGTTTTCCATCGTCGTCATCGTGTACGTCCTGGGTTCGGGTGGGGGAACCGGCCGCAGCTCAGGCCGACGGTGCCGAGGTCTGCAGGGCAAGGGCATGCAGTTCGGTGCCCATGCGCCCCTGCAGCGCCTGATAGACCATCTGGTGCTGCTGGACCCGGGTCTTGCCCTCGAAGGCCGGGCTGACGACATAGGCGGCGTAGTGGTCGCCGTCGCCGCGCAGATCCTCGATGCGCACCTCGGCGTCGGGTATGCCTTCCTTGATCATCCGGACGATATCCGCCGGGTCCATCGCCATGGTCGGGTCTCCGTGCCTGTCGGTCTTTCCCCAGGGTGTCAGCCGGCAGTGCCGGCGGCCGCCATATACTGCGGCATCCAACCCTCGTTGACCAACAGCATATCCGCCACCGATATGGCGTTTTGGCCCTGGAGTGTCAACGTATCGCCGCCGGTCCGGCCGATGGCCCTGACCGGAACGCCCGCGGCTTCGGCCGCCGCGAGCACCATATCCGGCTGGCCGGTCGTCAGCAGGTAGCGGGCCTGGTCCTCGCCGAACAGCCAGCCCGCCAGCTCACGCGGCGCGGGCGGGTCCAGGTCGGCGCCGATCCGGCCGGCCATGGCCATTTCGGCGACGCCGACGTAGAGCCCGCCATCGGACAAGTCGTGGCAGGCGGAGACCCGGCCCGAGCCGATCAGGCCGCGCACGAAGTCGCCATTGCGGCGCTCGGCGTCGAGATCGACCTCAGGCGGCGTGCCGTCCTCGCGGTCGTGGATCTCGCGGAGATAGAGCGTCGCGCCGAGATGCCCTGCGGTCTCTCCAACCAGGAGTATCGTCTCGCCTTCGGCCTGGAACGCCATGCCGACGCGCCGCGAGAGATCGTCCAGCAGACCGACGCCGCCGATGGTCGGGGTCGGCAGGATCGCCTCGCCGTCGGTCTCGTTGTAGAGCGAGACATTGCCGGATACGACCGGGAAATCGAGCGCCCGGCAGGCCGCCCCCATGCCCTCGATGCAGCCGACCAGCTGGCCCATGATCTCCGGCCGCTCCGGATTGCCGAAGTTCAGGTTGTCGGTCACCGCCAGCGGCCGCGCCCCGACCGCGGTCAGGTTGCGCCAGGCTTCGGCCACCGCCTGCTTGCCGCCAGTGACCGGATCGGCGAGGCAATAGCGCGGGGTGCAGTCCGTGGTGATGGCCAGTGCCTTGTCGGTGCCGTGCACGCGGATCACGGCGGCGTCGCCGCCGGATGCCGCCACCGTGTCGGCCATGACCGTGCTGTCGTATTGCTCCCAGATCCAGCGCTTGCAGGCCAGGTCCGGACAGGCGAGCAGGCGGCGCAGCACCGATTCGGGCTGTTCCGGCAGCGGCGCGTCCTCGACCGTCACCCGGGCACGGGGCTTGCTCGGCCGCCAGGGTCGGTCGTATTCCGGCGCTTCGCCGACCAGCGGGCCGACCGGGATGTCGGCGGCGGTCTCTCCGTCCATCATCAGGACGAGGCGGCCGGTATCGGTGACCCGGCCGATCACCGCGAAATCCAGTTCCCATTTCTCGAAGATGGCGCGGGCGCGGTCCTCCGCACCCGGCTTCAAGACCATCAGCATGCGCTCCTGGCTTTCCGACAGCATCAGCTCGTAGGGCGTCATGCCGTCCTCACGCCGCGGCACCAGGTCCAGGTCGAGCTGGATGCCGCAGCCGCCCTTGTCGGCCATCTCGACCGAGGAGGAGGTGAGGCCGGCGGCCCCCATGTCCTGGATGGCGACGATGGCGTCGGTCGCCATCAGCTCCAGGCAGGCCTCCAGGAGCAGCTTCTCGGTGAACGGGTCGCCGACCTGCACCGTCGGCCGCTTCTCGTCCGACCCTTCCGAGAACTCGGCCGAGGCCATGGTGGCGCCGTGGATGCCGTCGCGCCCGGTCTTGGAGCCGACATAGACCACCGGGCTGCCGACCCCGCTGGCGGCGGAATAGAAGATGCGGTCGGCATCGGCCAGGCCCACGGTCATGGCGTTGACCAGGATGTTGCCGTTATAGGCCGGGTGGAACTCTGTCTCGCCGCCCACGGTCGGCACGCCGATGCAGTTGCCATAGCCGCCGATGCCGGCCACCACGCCGGAAACCAAGTGTCGGGTCTTGGGATGGCCCGGGCTGCCGAAGCGCAGCGCGTTCATGTTCGCCACCGGCCTGGCGCCCATGGTGAAGACGTCCCGCAGGATGCCGCCAACCCCGGTCGCCGCCCCCTGATAGGGCTCGATGTAGGAGGGGTGGTTGTGGCTCTCCATCTTGAAGATCGCCGCCTGCCCGTCGCCGATATCGATCACGCCGGCATTCTCGCCGGGTCCGCAGATGACGTGGCTGGCCTCGGTCGGCAGCGTCTTCAGCCAGCGCTTGGAGCTCTTGTAGGAGCAGTGCTCCGACCACATGACGGAGAAGATGCCGAGCTCCGTGAAGCTGGGCGTCCGGCCCATGATCTTCAGCACCCGGGCATACTCGTCGGCCGTCAACCCGTGTTCGGCGGCCAGCGCCTGGGAGACGGCGGGCTCGTTCGTGCTCACGCCAGCGCCTCCACCAGCCCCTCGAACAGGGCCAGCCCGTCGGTATTGCCCAGCGCCGGGTCGGCGGCGCGTTCCGGATGCGGCATCAGCCCGAGAACCGTCCGGCCGGAGTTGAAGATGCCGGCGATGTCGTTGATCGAGCCGTTCGGGTTGTCCGAGGCGCCGTCGCGATTGGCGGCATAGCGGAAGGCCACCAGCCCTTCGCCTTCGAGCCGCTCCAGGGTGCCGGGTTCGGCGAAGTAGTTGCCGTCGTGATGCGCCACCGGGAAGGCGATCGTTTCGCCAGAGCGATAGCGGTGGGTGAACGGGCTGTCGGGGTTCTCGACGCTCAGCGCCACCGGCCGGCTGACGAATTTCAGATTGGCGTTGCGCATCAGCGCGCCCGGCAGCATGCCGGTCTCGGTCAGGATCTGGAAGCCGTTGCAGATGCCCAACACCGCCACGCCGCCCTCGGACGCGGCCTTCACCGCTGGCATGATCGGCGACAGCGATCCGATCGCGCCGCATCTCAGATAATCGCCGTAGGAGAACCCGCCCGGGACGACGATCAGGTCGAGATCGGGCAGCGCGGTCTCGCGGTGCCAGATCATGGCCGGCTCCCGCCCGGTCACCCGGCGCAGCGCCACCGCCGCGTCGCGATCGCAGTTCGAGCCCGGAAAGACGATGACGGCGGCCTGCATGGGCGCGGGTTTAGACGGGGGCGACCGCCTTGGCAAGGGCGTCCGTCGGCCGTACGGCCGCAAGGCTACGGCGATGGCTTTCTCGCCCTTGGGCGGAAGGCGATTCGGCATGGTGGGAAGCCGCTATGGTATGATCGGCTCGGAACGGTCTGAGATCACAGCACTTGCGGGGCAGCCATGCCTGGACCCATCGGCCGGCGCACCTTCAATGCCGGTGTACTGGCGGCGGGTGTCGGCGTGACTATTCCGAACCGGACCCTGGCGGCGTCGGATTATCGCGGTCCGAACGTCATCCTCGTGCGGTTCGGCGGCGGGGTGCGGCGACGCGAGACGATCGATCCGGACCACACCTATGCGCCGTTCCTGGCCCACACCCTGGCGGCGCGGGGCACCCTGTTCCGGGACATGCGGATCGAGTCCCTGGAGGGCATCGTCACCAGCCACGGCCAGGGCACGCTCTACACCCTGACCGGCCGTTACGACCCCTATGAGGACATCGCCGGCGCCGCCTTCCGCGACCGCTTCGAGCCCAAGGCCCCGACCCTGTTCGAGTATCTGCGGCGAAGCTGGAACGTGCCGGCGCACCAGGCGCTGCTGGTCAATGGCGAGGACCGGTCGGACGAGGAGTTCTTCACCTTCTCCAACCACCACCTCTACGGCATCTCCTACCGCTCGCAGGTGCTCAGCCTGTACCGCTTCAAGACCCATCTGCTGCGCCGGCAGGTGGCCCGGACCCCGGCGGACGACCCGGCCCATGCGGCGCTCGCGGCGGAGCTGGTGGAGCTGGAATCCCTCGACTACCGGCAGACGGCCGGGCAGCCGCAGGTGCCGGAGATCGAGGCGTTCTGGGACCGCTGGCGCCGTTTCTACGGCGAGAGCGGTTTCGTCAATCCGCGCGGCGATGGGCTGCTGACCGAGCTGGCGGTGCGGGCGATCGGCGAGCTCAGGCCCAAGCTGCTGATGATCAACTACCAGGATCCGGACTATGTGCATTGGGGCGTGCGCAGCCATTACACCCGCGGCATCTCGATCATCGACCAGGGGCTGCAGCGACTGGTGGCGACCGTGGAGGCCGATCCGGAATATCGCGACAACACGGTCTTCGTGATCGTCCCGGATTGCGGCCGGGACGATAACCAGCTGATGGCGGTGCCCTTCCAGCACCATTTCAACAGCCGATCGGCGCATGAGATCTGGGCGCTGGTCTTCGGGCCCGGCATCGCCCGCGGCGACGTGGTCGACCGGCCGGTCGACCAGATCAGCGTCGCCGCCACCATCGGCCGGATCATGGAATTCGATGCCGAGGTTGCGGAGGGGCCGGTCCTGGCCGAGGCCTTCGCATGACGCCCGCCGGCGTCCGGCACCGGGCGCGACTGCCGTGGCGGCTGTTGATGTTCGTCTGGAAATACGCGGTCGGCGTCCTGCTCTGCCTGACGCCGGTGACGGCGATCCTGGCGGTCGGCTGGACCCAGCGGCTGATGCGGCGCTCGGTGCTGAAGCGCTGGCACCGGCTCAGCGGTTTCGGCGCCGACGGGTCCGGCTTCACCGATTTCGCCATGGGCGACAGCCTCACCGCTGAGCACGTGGCCTGGCCGAACTGGCTTCTGGGCATGCCAGACGTGCCCTGGCGGATCGATGCCGGGCCGGGACGCATCACCGTGCTGGTCAGGCGCGCGGCCGGGTCGCTCTGGGCCAACCTGGTGCAGGGCCTCCAGGCCTCGGTGAACACCGCCTTGCTGGTGCTGCCGGCCGGCGCGCTCTGGCTGCTGTCCTGGTGGGGCGGTTGGCAGAACTCGTTCCACAAGGGCTATGAGCAGGCCTGGGTCGGTCCGCTGGTGGGCGTCCTCGGGATCGCCCTGTTCATCGTCGTGATGACCTATGTGCCGCTGGCCCAGGCGCGGCAGGCGGCGGCCGGCCATTGGCGGGCATTCTGGGATGTCCAGCTGATCCGGCGGCTGGCGCGGCAACGCCGCCGGGCGGGACTCTGGCTGGCGCTGGCTTACGCGTTTCTGGCGCTGCCTGTCACCGGGATCAAAGTGGCGCCGCTGGTCATCGGCGCCGACACCGACGCCATGCCCACCGAGGCGGTCAAGGCGCTCGCGGACCAGTTCTATCTGCTGGTGACGGCGGCGTTGTTTCCGCTCTACATCCTGGTCCGTCTCGCCGCCGCCAGGGTCTATGCCCGCGCCCTGTTCGACGGCGTGCGTAGCGGTGCGGTGCATCTGGACGAGCTGTCACCCTATGAACGCGAGGCCCTGGGGCGGCTGCGGGCCGCATCCACCGAGCCCCGACCGTCCGGCCACGCGGTGGGCCGGCTGGCCGCCAAGCTGCCGCGTGCCGCGATCGTCGCACTGACTCTGGCGGCCTGGTTCGCGGTCGCGGCACTGCTCTATGTCACCCAGTTCCTGAACTATGCCTGGTTCGGCTGGCTGAACCACCCGCTGATCCTGCTGCCCTGGGTCCGCTACGTGCCGGCTTGATGCCGGCCTCGTGAGGCTCAGCCGCCGCGCAGGCGATCCAGATCGTCGATGGCCTGGCTGATGCGAGGGTCTTCGCGCTGGCTGGGATTGGCAGCCAGGAACCGGTCCACCAGGCGGCCAGCGGCATCATAGCGGCCGATCCGGGTGTTGCACTGGATGCCGGTCAGCACGAGGTTCCTGTCCGAAATCAGCGCGGCGCGATCGGCCAAGGCGCGATCGACGGCCTCGGCGGCCTGCCTGCAATCACCCTGTGCCTGGAGCATCAGGGCCAGCAACTGGTTGATGACCCAGTTGTCGTATCGGATCCGGGTGTCCTGCAAATGGGCGATCGCATCCGGCAGTCTGTCCAGCCGATAAAGCGCGATGGCGTACTCCCGATGCGCGGTGAAATTCGTCGGGCCTTCCTCGATTGCCCTGGCGAAGCTGTCAGCAGCGAGCGCCCAATTCTGGGCGCAGGCGTGGGCCTGCCCCCTGACCAGGTAGAGCTCGTCGACAACCATCGGCTCGGCGGCCAAACCGGCCTCTGCGGTCGCCACCGCATCGTCGCACCGGTCGAGGCCGATATAGGCCTTGGCCAGGATCTCCTCATACACTCCGGTTCCCCTGCAGCGCTCCTCATGCGCGGTGATCTCCGCCAGGCTTGCCGCGAGTTCCTGAGGTGTCCAGAGATAGGGCGGCAGATCACGTTGGCACGCATTGCGCCTCAGGGCCTCGTTGGCGTCCGCCATGGTGGTGGACGCGAGCAGCGCGGCGAGACCACAGCAAACGAACCGCATCGGCTGTCTCCGGAGATTCGAACCGTCCGGAGGCTACCCGGGTTCCGCTAAGGAGCGGCTAATCAGGTCGGAATTCGGCGATCGAGTCGGCCGGACTATCGGGTGATCTCGATCGCGTAGGTTTCGATCACCGGGTTGGCGAGCAGCGTCTGGCACATCTTCTCGACATGGGCCCGGGCCTTGTCGGGGTCGCTCTCCGCCAGGTCCAGCTCGATCAGCTTGCCCTGGCGGACATCGCCGACGCCGTCGAATCCGAGGCTGCCGAGCGCGTGCTCGATGGCCTTGCCCTGGGGGTCCAGCACGCCAGTCTTCAGGGTGATTTCGACCCGCGCCTTCATGCCTTGCCCTCGCCGCCGACCACCTTGATGTCCTTGATGTCGCCCTCGGGCAGGATGCCGAGCCGGCGGGCCACCTCGCGATAGGCCTCCTCGACATTGCCCAGATCCTGGCGGAAGCGGTCCTTGTCCAGCTTCTCGTTGGTCTGGACGTCCCACAGCCGGCAGTTGTCCGGGCTGATCTCGTCGGCCAGCACGATCCGCATCTCGCCGTTCTCGTTGTAGAGCCGGCCGAACTCCAGCTTGAAGTCGACGAGACGCAGGCCGACGCCGAGGAACAGGCCGGTCAGATAGTCGTTGACCCTGAGCGCCAGGGCCATCATGTCGTCGAGGTCCTGCGGCGTCGCCCAGCCGAAGGCGGTGATGTGCTCCTCCGACACCATCGGGTCGTTCAGCTCGTCGGACTTGTAGTAGTACTCGACGATCGAGCGGGGCAGAGGCGTGCCGTCCTCGACGCTGAAGCGCTTGGCGAACGACCCGGCGGCGATGTTGCGCACCACGACCTCGACCGGAATGATCTCCAGCTCGTAGACCAGCTGCTCGCGCATGTTCAGGCGTTTGACGAAATGGGTCGGAATGCCCATTTCGGCCAGCCGGGTCATCAGGTACTCGGAAATGCGGTTGTTCAGCACTCCCTTGCCGGAGATCACGCCCTTCTTCTGGTTGTTGAAGGCGGTCGCGTCGTCCTTGAAATACTGGACAAGCGTTCCGGGTTCGGGGCCTTCGAAGAGCACCTTCGCCTTGCCCTCGTAAATCCGCCTGCGACGGCTCATTGTGCTATGCCTCTGACAGAAAAGGAACGCGGCGCCAATGTCCAAGCCCCTGCGTTGCCTGGAAAGCTCATATAGCAGTCCTTGGTCCCGTTCTCAATTGGCGCGCATGGTCACGCCAGGTCGACCGGAGCGTACGGCACGTCGCCCGGCCGTCCGGCCGCAAACAGCCAGATCGCCGATTGCTGCGCCGTCTCGACCGAGGGCAGTGCGATCAGGCTGGAGGACAGGGTGCCGAAGCCGCCATCGGTCACCACGCACATGTCGCCCAGCGGTCCGGACGGGCCGCCGCGCGACGCCATCAAAGCCTGCCATTGGCTCCAGTCGCCGGCCCCGGGGTCGGGCGCCGCGGCCTCGCGAAACCGCGGCAGGTAGGCCTTGATCCGGGGGCTGGACAGGTCGTTGCGGTCGCCTGCCGTCAGCATCGACAGGCCCGGCGGCAGTGGCCTCGCTTCGATGATCCCACGGCCGTCCTCGCGATTGGCCAGCCAGTAGGCGTCGCGGTTGTCGGCCACGACCATGTTGAAGCCGCGATAGGCCTCCGCGTTCAGCTCGGCGAGCGCGATGGCGGCCTCCGCCGCATCGGCGTGCTCCAGCGCCTCCAGGACCAGCTCTCCGCGGCTGCGCTTGCCGGGCGCCTGCCCCAAGGTGCCGCGCCGGTTCATGATCGCGGCGGCGACCCCGTGGTCATTGAGCGCCAGCCACGTGCCCTCCGCCAGCTCGTCGTAGCCGCCGATCACATGCGGCCGGTCGTCCCAGTGGCGGCCGGGCGGTCGCCAGGGTCGGTCCGCCATCTCGTCGCGATTGGCGGCCAGCAGCACCGGCCAATCCTGGCCTGGCCGCCTGAGGACGACTAGCGTGCACATCGGATCACCCTCGGGTCTCCAGGTACGATTGCCGCATCGGTTTCATTGGCCGGCGCAGTCGCCATCGCTATATTGATCATAAGGCATGCACATTGCGCGTCAGGCCGGTAGACCAACCTGGCGACGCCGAGAACTTGGGAGATGGGGCCGACCATGACAACCTTCGACGATCGGGAAAAGGCGTTCGAGCAGAAATACAAGCATGACCAGGACATGCTGTTCCGCATCCAGAACCGCCGCAACAAGCTGCTCGGAATCTGGGCCGCCGAACTCATGGGGATGACCGGCGCCGAGGCCGAGAGCTACGTCAAGGACGTCATCATGTCCGACATGGAGAAGCCGGGCGACGAGGATGTGCATGACAAGGTCTATGCCGATCTGCACGAGAAGAATATAGACCTCTCGGACCACCGCCTGCGCAAGAAGATGGACGAACTGCTGCAGGACGCCCACGACCAGGTGGTCAGCGAGACGTAGGCGGGCGCTACGGCCAGTTGGGCGGCGCCGGCACGGGCGTCGCCGCTACTCCCCGAACACCCGCTCGAAGATCGCGTCCACATGCTTGGTGTGGTAGGCGAGGTCGAATAGCGCCGACAGCTGCTCGGCATCGAGCACCTTGGCGATCTCCCGGTCTGCCAGCAGCAAGTCGAGGAAGCGGCCCTTGCCCTCCCACACCGGCATCGCATTGCGCTGGACCGCGTCATACGCGTCCTCGCGACTCATCCCGGCCTGGGTGAGGGCGAGCAGCACACGCTGGGAGAAGACCAGCCCGCCGAGCTGTTCCAGATTGGCCCGCATCGCCTCGGGATAGACCGTCAGCCGGTCCATCATTCCGGTCAGCCGCACCAGCGCAAAATCGAGCGCGATGGTGGCGTCCGGCGCGAACACCCGTTCCACGGAAGAATGGGAGATGTCGCGCTCGTGCCACAGGGTGACGTTCTCCAGCGCCGGTACCACAGCCGCCCGCACGATGCGCGCCAACCCGGTCAGGTTCTCCGACAGGATCGGATTGCGCTTGTGCGGCATGGCCGAGGAGCCCTTCTGGCCGGCGGCGAAGAATTCCTCCGCCTCGCGGACTTCGGTTCGCTGCAGATGGCGGATCTCGGTCGCCAGGTTCTCGACCGAGCTTGCGATCACCCCCAGCACGGCGAAGAAGGCGGCGTGCCGGTCGCGCGGGATCACCTGGGTGGAGACCGGTTCCGGGCGTAGGCCGAGCTTCTCGGCCACATGCGTCTCGACCATCGGGTCGATGTTGGCGAAGGTGCCGACGGCGCCGGATATGGCACAGGTCGCGACGTCCTCCCGCGCGGCGGCCAGCCTGTCGCGATTGCGCGCGAAGCCGGCGTAGTGGCCGGCCAGCTTCAGCCCGAACGTGGTCGGCTCGGCATGGATACCGTGGCTGCGGCCGATGCAGACCACATGCTTGTTGGCCTGGGCCCGCTGTTTCAGAACCGCCAACAGCGCGTCGATATCGGCCAACAGCAGGTCGGCCGCCTGGGTCAACTGGACCGCCAGGCAGGTGTCCAGCACGTCCGAGGACGTCATGCCCCGATGCACGAAGCGTGCCTCCGGCCCGACATGCTCCGCCAGATTGGTCAGGAACGCGACGACGTCGTGCCGGGTCTCGCGCTCGATGGCGTCGATCCGGGC
>JAAUYH010166931.1_pt1 | contig 28301 bp, 21 predicted proteins | sample 7278061 | NCBI WGS metagenome assembly JAAUYH01 (sample SAMN14350203, study PRJNA611818) | marine sediment metagenome | isolation source: surface marine sediment (0.6m) | place: French Polynesia: Moorea | collected 2018-08
AATTTAGAAAACTATGGGGTAGGAAATTACCTAATTTTTGGCAGAGCGCAAGATCAACAAGGGTTATATAGTTCTTGGGCTAATCAAACTTTTAGGGTTGAAAATCAAGCTTTTTTCACCGAGTCTATCGAGCATTCATCTCAATTATCATTAACAGGAAAAACAGAGAGTAATGAAATTGATATTTTAACAGGAACTCCTCAATCTGATTTATTTGAATTAGGAGATGTACAACAGGTTTATTACTCAAACTTAGGAATTGAAGATTACGCCCTAATTAATAATTTTAATATTAACGAAGATCGAATTCAACTTCATGGTGACTTAGAAGATTATTCATTAGGAACGGCTTCTGAAGATTTACCAAAAGGAACAACAATTTCCAATAATAATGATGAGTTAATTGCTATTGTTGCTGGAGTTTCTCAGTCCAGTTTCTCTGAAAATAATTTCACTGTTATTTAACTTTAATTTCTATAAACCCTAACTATAATTGTTTTTTGACTATATAATTTTCTTCTACTTCTAAGATGATTTGACCAGGAAAAGAAGAAGTCCGCGATCGCCTGGGAGCATCAATTAATTTAACGGTTGCTTCTATTTGCTCAAAATTGGGTTTTGTTACCATGATTTTAGCTAAAAATTGACGAATTACTCGTCTTTGTAAGGCTAAGGGAACTGCTTTTAAACTATCTCTATTTAATCTATTGTTATGATAATTAAATGCTGCTGTAAAAATTTTGTTTGCTTCTGCTTCTAAATAATCCGATTCTGCTTTTAAAATTTCTGAAGTTTGGGATAAAGTGGTTTCTATATTTGGGTTAAAATTTTCTTTTAAATAAGGTAATAATTGCTGACGAATACGGTTACGAGCATAATCTAAATTAGCATTAACTGCGTCTTCCCAAATGGGTAAAGCAAACTGTTGACAAAACTCTAAAGTTTCCCCACGAGTCACCTTTAATAAAGGACGCACTAAATTAATTTTATCAGTTAAAGGACGTTTCCAGGTTAATGCACCCAGTCCCTTACTCCCCGCACCTCTCATTAAATTATATAATAATGTTTCGGCGCGATCGCTTAACGTATGACCAGTTACAATGTCGGTAAAGTTATTTTCTTCTGCGATTTCTACTAAACTTTGATATCGCCATTCTCTCGCTGCTGCTTCTGTTTCTTTCATAGATTTAGCTACTTTTAAATAAAAAGGAATGTCCCAATTATTGGCTAATTCGTCTACGTGATCAGCAATGCCTACATCAGAAGTCCAGCCATGATCACAATGGCAAACTGCGATCTCCCAATCCCATTTTGATTTTAAATCTATCATTATCTTTAGTAAACAAAGAGAATCTTGTCCTCCTGAAACCGCAATTAATATTTTATTATTTTGAGGTAAAATTAAGCTATCTTTTAACGTTTGATGTACCCTCGCGTGAAGAGATGTCCACATTTTTACATTAATAATTTCCAAAAATAACTAATCAAGTCTCATACTTAAATCTAACCAAGTCGAACGAGTAATAGGCGCACTACTAGAAATATAATCGACTCCTGTTAAAGCAACTTGTCGAATATTTTCTAAGGTAATATTGCCTGATGCTTCAATTTTTATCTGTTGATTTTCTTCGCGAATATAACTTACTGCTTCTTTCATTAACTCAATGTTCATGTTATCTAACATAATAATATCTGCCCCATACTTGAGAGCTTCTTTCACTTCTGTAAACGTGGTGGTTTCCACTTCAATGGTAAGGGGATAGGGAATAGTTTGACGAATAGATTCGATGGCCACTTGAATACTACCAGCAGCTTTGATATGATTATCTTTGATCATGACCCCATCATCTAAGCCCATACGGTGATTTTGGCCTCCTCCTACCTGAGTTGCATACTTTTCGAGTATCCTTAAGCCTGGCGTGGTTTTTCGAGTATCTACCAATTGGGTGGGTAAATCAGCGATAATCTCTGTATATTGTCGGGTCATGGTGGCGATACCACTTAAGCGCATCACTAGGTTTAAAGCCACTCTTTCGCCAGTTAATAAGGCATTTAGGGGCCCATTCAACTCGGCTATTACCTGGCCATTTTTGATCCTTTCCCCGTCTTCTACTTTTGCCCTAAATTCAACGTCAGGGTTTAAGAGTTGAAAGACCCTTTTTGCTATGGGTAAAGCAGCCATCACCCCTGATACTTTAGCCACCCATTGCCCTGATCCCATGCCTTTAAGTCCTAAACCATCCGTCGTGCGATCGCCTCTCCCTATGTCTTCTTGTAGCCAGGCAGTTAATAACGGATCGATGCTCAATAAAGAAGGTATCACGATTGTTATCTTTTTTCAATCTATTTTCCGTTCTTCATGATAACTTAGGGATTGATAACTAATTTGTGAAATTGTTATAAAACTATAGAGAGAATTACAAAAGTCAATAAAATAACGGTTGATCTCGATAGTCCTGCATTTTTTCTGTATGATGCTTGACATTTTTTTTCATAAATGAATATGATGACGATAATTATCTACGTTATTATTCAGAAAAATCATTGATGGTTGCATTAATAGGATAAATCATCTCAACAACTCGATAACATGAACAGGAAAAAACACACGACTATAGTAAAATGTTCATGATAAACATAAGCCAAAACGTTTATTAAATACCATAGCAACAGTGAGAAGTGTTAGATCATAAATTGGCACAATACCAGTTAAATCATAGTAACTGTATAAAGTTTTTACTATCCAAGAAATTGAAAAATAATATCGGGATAGCATCTTTGTTCTGTGAGAGAACAATAAGGTATTGTACTAAGAATACCTGAATCATTGAACAATTATTAGATTAACTTTTAATCTAATAATTGAACGATATGGTCATAGTTTACTTCATTTGTCACTCTTCATAAACCACCATGTCTTATACAATTTCCGAGAATTGTCCAACTTGTAATAATTGTCGAATTGATTGTCCAACCGATGCCATTCAAACAGAAAACGGTGAATATTGGATTGATCAAGAAAAATGTAATAATTGCGAAGGATACTATAATCAACCCCAGTGTATTGTGCAATGTCCTATTAGTAGTCCAACGCCTTCCCAAGCGAAAAAAGGACGCTACAAAAATGTCGCGAGAATTCCCACTTCTCCTGACCTCTTTATTAATGGAAAAAATACCCCTTTTGCTTCATCTATGATCATTTGGGAAGCTTGTACCGTGCTGACTTGCGCCCCAGTTTTGACTTGGGAAAAAGATGGGGAAGGAACCCTTTATTATGAACGAGCAGTTAAACAAGGAAGAGGGACAATTATCTTCCGATTAAGTGATACGTTGGATGCACAATCATCAGAAGAAGTTAACTATTTGTCCGATGCTAATAAACTAGAAAACATTGATATTCGAGCAGCTTGCTTACACCTTTTATTTGCCGGTTATGCCACACTGTCAGAAAAACCGTGGGAAGAAAAATTTGTGATTAGTGATCAACAAATTGAACAATATTTAGGACTCGATAAACGCAAAGACCTCAGTAAAGCTTCAAAATTAAGCCTCATTAAATTATTAATTCAACAAACCTGTCAATTATTCGCTACCATTGACTGGCCCCAACAAGGAAAAGTCAAAGGATTTACGGTTCCAGAAAGTCCGATTTGGAACTTATTAGAGATTCAACATCACTTCCAAGAAGATGATTTAGGTTGTCAACATTTAATCGGATTAACTTTTACCTTACAACCTGGAATCTGGTCAAAATACTTCTTAAATAAACAAGGTTATAGTCAAAGGGTTGCCTTTTATCAATATGGCTCCTTACCTCAATTTATTTTAAGTAGCGTTATGAGTATTTGGCAACAACATCCTGGGGCTGTGAGAATCATGCTCTGGTTACTGTTTAAGAGCAAAATGGGACGAAAACAATGTATTACTGTTCCCACCCTGATGCGAGTCGCTTATGGTCAACAGAGGATTGCCCAAGCAGACATCCAACGAGAGCAACGAAAACGGCTTCTCCGCACCTTTGAAAGCGATTTAGAAGTTTTGAATCATTACGGACTCAAACCCATATTTGACCCGGTTTCCTACCCAGAAATCATACAACCCCTATGGGTTAAATTAGACCAACTTCCGGATGATGGAGACGAAGCGTTAGACTTTTGGATTAAGGATGGTTGTCAAGAACACCGTTTAACCGACTCAGGACCAAGGGGAAAATGGAATTGGTTAATGAAAGCAAGAATTCTTAACTTTGAACTGCCTCAAGAATGGGAAGAACAATTAGTTAAATTTGAACAAAAAAAACAACGGAAAAATTATCGTAAAACTCGCACCAAAAAAGCGCCTGACTTATCCGCTCAGCAAATTTTAGAGGCAAGAAAACGTAAAGGGTTAAGTCAACGGGCCCTCGCTAAAGAAATCGGAAAAAGCCAAAGTTGGATTCGGGATCTCGAAAATGGTCGTTTTTGTGCCAAACCAGGAGATCGCCAAATGCTCCAAACTGTTCTAGAATTATAAGTGGGATTAAAATTATTATCTTAAACGGCCAAAAAGGTTTATCATAGTACCTATGTTCTGAGACTTAGGCAAAACCGATGGAACCTTTAACTCCGGCACAAAAAGAATTATACGACTGGTTGATCAAGTACATTAACGAAAATCAACACGCCCCGTCCATTCGTCAGATGATGAAAGCGATGAATTTGCGATCGCCAGCACCGGTGCAAAGTCGCTTGGAAAGACTAAGAAACAAAGGCTATATCGACTGGACTGAAGGAAAAGCCCGTACCTTAAGAATTTTACACCACCAGCCCAAAGGAATCCCCATTTTAGGAGCGATTGCCGCCGGTGGGTTAGTCGAACCCTTCACCGATGAACAGGAACGCTTAGACCTCTCTAATCTCCTTCAGGGTAGCGATTATTGGGGGTTAAGGGTAACTGGGGACAGCATGATTGAAGATTTAATTACCGATGGGGATTTAGCCATTATGCGCTCCTTGGCTCCCGATGAAACCTTAAAAAATGGTGAAATTGTTGCCGCCAGAGTAGAGGGAGTGGGAACTACCTTAAAACGATATTATCAAAATGGAGAAATAGTGATGCTAAAGCCTTCAAATCTTCATTATCAACCCATAGAAGTCAACGTCAAGCAAATAGAAGTACAAGGAATTTTAATCGGCGTTTGGCGAGGTTATTAACTGGCACTTTCGTTAACAAAAGGAAATCTATGATAACAAAAAGTTAAGTTGATTTCCTTGATGACAAAAATTAGTCTGAGGAAAGCACTATGCTATAATTAGTAAGAGTGCATAAGTTGGTGTTAGGCTCAACTATTCAGGTAATTTGAAATATATGGAAAATATACCCAATCACCTCAGTAAAATTGATGGGCAATTAGGAAAGTTAATCATATTAGGATTTCCCTTTGAAGAGCTTGCCGTTAATGCGTCCTTTGAAGAGATGGTTTTCTTATTTTTACACAATCATCTCCCCAACAAAAACGAACTGGATAACGTTACGAAAAAACTCTTATCCCATCGATATCTTGACGAAAAAATATTAGATATTCTCAAAAACGCAGCAGAAAACGACATCGAACTCATCGAAGGGGTAAGGATAGGGGTTAGCTGTCTGACCATGGATATGCAGTCCCATCGCATCGATAAAGAAGGGATTAACGGCGCACTAAAAATTATTGCCTCAGTTCCCATTATCACAGCCTCTTATTGGCGGTTGCTTCAGGGTCAATCTATCATAGCACCCCACCTGGAGTTGGGCCACGCTGCTAACTATTTATATATGTTGACAGGACAAGAACCCAGTGCAGAGGATGTCAAAACCCTAGAGATTTACCTCAATACCGTGGTAGAACACGGCATGAATGCGTCCACCTTTGCTGCACGGGTGGTCATGTCCACTCGCTCCGATTTTGTCTCGGCGGTAACAGCCGCCATTGGTGCCATGAAAGGGGTGTTACACGGAGGTGCGCCAGGCCCGGTGCTGGATATGTTGCTAGATATGCAGAAATCGGGAGATGTGGAAGGCTATTTGCGCCACAAGTTTGAAACCCGAGAACGGTTGATGGGGTTTGGTCATCGGGTGTACCGAGTTAAAGATCCCAGAGCCATTTTACTTTCAAAAGTATCAGCCGATCTTTGGAAACGCAGGGCAGATAAGGAATTTTGGGGTTTAGCCGTTGACGTGGAAACCACCGCGCTACGGTTACTCAAAGAGTATAAACCCAACCGCAGCATTGAAACCAATGTAGAATATTATACCGCCCTGGTGTTGCATGGGTTAGGACTGCCGTCTGAGTTGTTCACGTCAACCTTTACCGTTAGTCGGGTGGTGGGTTGGTTAGCCCATTGTTTGGAACAATTAGAACTCGATCGCATTATTCGTCCGAGTTCGGATTATACTGGACCAACTGAGCAAACATGGTGTCCCATCGAAGAAAGATAATCAGTTAAATACAGGGGAGAAAAACAGTTCTCCCCTCAAATATAGGAACTATAACTATCAGAAAATAAAGAAACATTTTAGGTTTAGAATCTAAAATTAGTGAATTAATTTTTTATAATAAAGATAATAAATAACCTAACCTCGCCACAGGAATTTATCGAATGAGTAAGGATCAAAATGCAGAACTGCCCCTTTGGGTACAGGATCGCAATACTGTCTTAGATCATGACGAAGGGGTAAAATGGCGCAACGGAGAAAAACCCGACTACTCTCACACAGACCAGTATTTACACAAAGAAAGCCAATATAATCATGCCCCTGGCTCTTTAGAGGCGATCGCTCAAAACTTAGTGAGAACCTTTGAAATGGAAGCCTCCCATAAAGCCGATCCCCAACAATGGTTATCTATTGTAACTGATAAATTCCAAATGAGTAGTAATGGTGGCCCCATTTACAGCGCACAAGATGTCAGCGATCAAGGGACTTATAATCTGTTCATTGATAAAACCCCAGGCTATGATCCCACTGCAGAAGACTTTGAATCCTCCTTTGAACTATTTCATAAAGCCTTTCCTAATGGCTTTTTATGGGAACTGATCGAAGTATTATCTGGACCGCCTAATGTCACTTTTAAATGGCGACACTGGGGAACGTTTAACGGTCCTTATAAAGACCATCAACCCACCGGAGAAACCATTGAAATCACAGGGATGAGTTTAGCTAAAGTTACCGACGATCTCAAAATTCTCTCTGTTGAACACTATTTTGATAATAGTACCTTCCTCAAAAAGTTAACCTCTGGTTGTCCCGTGGCTCATTAATGGGAAACTACTGATTATTATTCTTAAGATATTCTTGAAGTTTTTGAGTGAATTTCTGAATATAAGGCTCTTGAAAAAGGGTATGATGATATCCAGGAATTTCCTCAACTTCAATAACCTCGGTTAAAAACTCATTTAATTGAGATGTCTTCAGCAGTCGATATTCTTGGGATAGAAATAGAATGACTTTAACTTGAGAAGGTTGAGGAGTATATTGAGTTCTAGCTAATTTTAAAGCTTTAAGTAGATTAAGATCCCTCATATATCTAGATGAATTATTTTGATTAGAAAAATAAAATTTACCTAGTATGCGATTAACAAAAATAATTAAATTTTCTCGTTTATAAGATAAGTTATTTCTTATTTTTTCAACTAAATAATTTATTCCAAATTGACGTAAATTATGCCAATGTAAATAGAATCCCAAATCTTGAGGTTTCCAAAAACTATCAATTAAGAAAATACAAGGAATTTCAACACCTTTGTCTTCTAGTTGTCTCACCAGTTCAATAGTAAGGGATAAATCTCCACAGTAAGTAATTAAAAAATAAGGACTATTGGGAGCAACTTTTTCCATGTCTTCAATGAATTTAGCTGCAATCTCTTCCAATGTCAATTGATCAATCCTTGGAGTCAAAAAGTCTGTAATTCCGAAAACATTGAGAATATAAAAAGGCTGGTCTTTATCAAGATAAGATGCAAGTTTTTGAGCATAATTTATAGAATTGACAAAAAATAAGGGCAGTTTATTACCGTTTGGTTGAATAGGAACAATGGAAGATTCGGTAATACTATCCTGTGATTGTTGTATTAAGTTAACCAGACTAGAAATATTAGGGTTGTTAAAGAAAGTATATAAAGGAATATCAATTTTAAAGTCTTGTTCTATTCTAGCTAAAAGACGAATGGCTAAAAGGGAGTATCCACCTAAATCAAAAAAGTTATCGTTTAAGCCAATGGGACGAACTCTTAAGATTTTTTCCCAAATATCAAGTAAATATAATTCTAATTCATTAGATATTTGTTGCTTTCTTCGAGAAAAAAGTCGAGGTCTAATTTTACTAAGATTAAATACTTTTTTGAGATTATAAAGTCTCAAAAAGGGATAATTTTGTTGATAATCAAGCTCATTTTCATGAAAGTCAGAAATAGCCGAAGTTGAAAGAGCAAGACGATTTATCTTGCCATTGGGAGTTAATGGGAAAGCCTCTAGAATCCTAAACATAGGAATCATATAATCAGGTAATTTTGCTTTAATATCCTGTTTGATTTGCTGAATGATTGAAGATTGATTGAACCTTAATAACTGATTATTTTCAAGGATAATATAAGCTATAAGTTCTTGTTCTCCTGTCATATTTTCTTGAGCAATAACAACCGTTTCTTTAATCTGATTATGTTCTTTCAAAACAGCTTCAATTTCTCCTAATTCAATACGAAAACCCCGAATTTTGACTTGAAAATCTTTTCTACCTAAACATTCTATTAACCCATTATTCCTTAAATATCCCCAGTCTCCAGTACGATAAACTCTTTGATTTTTTCCTTGAAAATTCTCTAAAAATACAGCTTTTGTTAAGTCTTCTTTTTGCCAATAACCCAAGGCGATATAAGGACTTTGAATCGCAATTTCTCCACAAATATCAGTTATATTTCCGTCTTCATCCAGTAAAATAATTTCTGTATCTTCAAACCCATAACCAGCAGGAACAGATTTTTGATTAATTATCATAGTTTTATCGATCAAATATTGAAGATAAAACGAGCATTCTGTTGCCCCTAAACCATTGACAAATAAACAATAATCAGCGAACAAACTTTGATATAGTTCCACATCTTTTCTAACAACAGATTCCCCTCCTAAGATCACTAATCTAATCTGAGACAACTGAGTTTTAGCCCTTGATTCTTTATTGTCTAATATCTCTAGAAAATAGCGATAAACTGTCGGAGTGGAATGATAAATTGTAATTTTCTGTGTCTGCAACCAATCAGATAAATTGCTTAATCCTTCTTGTTTAATATCAAAAAGAGAAAGCGTCGCCCCATTTAAAAGTGCAGAGAAAATATCAATAACGGCTGCATCAAAACTATAAGAGGCCAATAAAATTAAGTTATCATCAGCAGAAATATGAAGATTATTAGTATGGTTTCTAATAAAATGCAGAACGTTACGATGATTTTGAATCACCCCTTTAGGTTTTCCTGTTGAACCAGAGGTATAAAGAATATAAGCGAGGATATCGGGTGGAATATCTAAATGGATATTAATAGCAACATCGTTAAGTTCATCAATATTAATGATAGGAATTTTTTCTTTAGTTATTGCTTTAACATGACCTAAGTTTTTATGATTTGTTAAAATGACTTCAGCGCAAGAATCATCTAGAATATATGAAATCCTATCTTGAGGATAGTTGGGGTCAAGGGGAACATAAATTTGACTTGCTTTAAGAACACCCATAATGGCTGCTATCATTGACACATTATGGTCAAAAAATAAAGCAACTTTCACTTGTTTGTTAGCTGTTGTATTCAGCAAATATTGAGCAATTTTATTGGCTTGACTATTCAGTTGATGATAGGTGTATTGGGTATCTTTACTTTGGACGGCAATTTTATCAGAATACTTGTTAACTTGTTGTTCAAACCGAGATGGGATAGATTGTTCAATAGCAATTTTGGGAAAGTTTAAAAATGAATTAGTCGGACTAACTTTATTCCGTTGATGATTTAATTGATAACGCTCTTTTTCACTGAGTAAAGAAAAACTAGAAATTTGGTTTTCTGGAGCAATAATAACTTGTTCTAATAATCGCTGAAAATGTTTTCCTATTCTTTCAATAGTATTAGACTTAAAAAGTAATTTGTTATAAACAAATTTAAGCTTAATTTTTTGATTTTCTTCTTCTACGTAAAAACTAAGATCAAACTTAGCCATTGTTTCAATAATCGGAATAGATTTTATTTGTAAACTATCACAGCTAATCTCATTTTTCGGTAAATTAATTAGATTAAACCAAACTTGAAAGATAGGATTATAACTTAAATTTCTTTCGGGTTTTAATTCTTTAACTAACTGTTCAAAAGGTAAATCTTGATGAGCATAAGCATCTAAAGTGACTTGTTGGACACGAGCGAGTAATTCTCGAAAACTAGGATTTTCACCTAAGTTAGTTCGCAAGGCTACAGTATTAATGAAAAACCCTATTAAGTTTTCTATTTCTGTACGATTACGAGATGCAATAGGGGTTCCTATAATAATATCTTTTTCAGCCGTATAACGGGAAATTAATATCTTAAATACTGTTAAAAAAGTCATAAATAAAGTAACTCCTTCCTGTTGACAAAAGCATTTAATTTTTGTCGTTAATTCTGAAGATAAATGCCAGGAATAAGAATCCCCTTTATAGGTTTGAACTGGAGGGCGAGGAAAATCTATGGGTAATTTTAGAGTAGGCAAAGTACCCTTTAATTGTTTTTTCCAATAGGTTAATTGGAATTCTAAATTTTTATCTATAAACCAGTGACGCTGCCATAAGGAAAAATCTGCATATTGAATAGAAATTGGCAGTATTTCTGGGGATTTTTCTTGATTATAAGCTTGATAAAGTGTAAATAATTCTTCTTTTAATAATTGATAAGACCAACCATCAAAAATAATATGATGAATGTTAAATAATAGCCAATAGGATTCTGAATCTAAATGTAATAATTTTACAGAAAAGAGAGTATCTTTAGCTAAATTAAAAGGCTGTTCTATAAATTGATAAACCCGTTTTTTTGCTTCTGCTTTTTTCTGTTCATTAGCTATATTCCTCAGATCATGAACCAATAATTTTAAGTTAACATTTGGGTTGATAATTTGAGTAGGCTGTCCATTTATCGAAATAAAATTAGTTCTCAGTATTTCATGGCGCTCTATAATTTTATTAATACTTTTTTCTAAAACACTAATATTTAATAAACCTTTAATTTCTATAATAAACGGCATATTATAAGCCGTACTATTGGGGTCTAGTTGTGTTAAAAACCAAAGTCCTTCTTGAGAAAAAGAAAGAGGTAAATTTTCTTGCTTCTGTCTGGGTACAATAGGAGGTAACGATAAAGTATGATTAACTTTTTTATTAAGGTCAATGTGTTCAGAAAGTTGTGAAACTGTTGGACATTCAAACAATAACTTTAAAGGTATTTCTATCTTCAAACTATCTCGAATTCTCGAAATAATTTGTGTTCCTAGTAAAGAATGTCCTCCCAACTCAAAGAAATTATCATTAATGCCAATATTTTCGAGACCAAGCACCTGTTTCCAAATGTTAGTAATAATTTCTTCTATAGGCGTTCTAGGAGCAACATAATTACTTTGAAAATCTGAAAAATCAGGGGTAGGAAGAGCGCGATAATCAATTTTACCGCTAGGAGTTAATGGGAAAAAGTCTAAGATAACAAACGCAGCTGGAATCATGTACGGTGGTAACTTTTCTTGTAAATATTCACGAATTTCATGATAGATTTCTGTGCCAAAAATTTGATTAGTATTAAGAATAATATAAGCGACTAATTGTTGAAATTGCTGTTCATCTTGTCTGCTAGTGACTTTAGCTTCCTTAATTTGGAAATATTGATTTAATACTGTTTCTATTTCCCCTAATTCTATTCTAAATCCTCTGATTTTGACTTGATTATCAATACGCCCTAAAAACTCAATTTTTCCATCTTTTTTATAATAAGCTAAATCTCCAGTTTTATATAGTTTCTGTTCAGGTTCAAAAGGACTGTCTATAAATTTCTGTTGAGTTAATTCAGGACGATTAAAATAGCCTCTCGCTAAACCATCACCCCCAATATATAATTCTCCAGACACTCCACAAGGAACAGGGTTGAGATGCTTATCTAAAATATAAATTTTTGTGTTAAGAATAGGTCGACCAATAGAAGGATTAGAAGTGATTTCTTTACCAATTAATTCGTAGGTTGAATAGGTGGTGTCTTCCGACGGCCCATAACAATTATAAACACTTTCTATAGTATTAATTTGATAGAGTTGATTGATAATATTGGCTTGTAAAGGTTCCCCTGCTAAGATTACTGTTTTAACGCTTTTAGGAATACCATTAATCTCAATCAATTTACTAATAATTGAGGGAACAGTATTAATAAGTGTGACTTTAGTTTGATGGAACAATTGAGGTAATTCTAAAGCATTTTCTAGAAGTATTATACTTCCTCCACAACTTAAAGTGACAAAGATTTCAAAAATAGAAAGATCGAAACAGATGGAAGTCGAAGCTAATACACCTGATAATTGTTGTGGTGAAAATGTTTCTTTTGCCCAATAAACTAAAGCCACAGGACTATGATGTTTAATGGCTACACCTTTGGGTTTTCCTGTAGAACCCGATGTGTAAATTATGTAGGACAAATCATCGGATTTCACCCTATTTTCGAGATTATATTCTGAATAATTTTTAAGAGAAACTTTGTTTAGATTAATATGAGGAATACTCTGATTTTTATCTCCTAAAATATTCTCTAAAGAACTTTCTGTTAATAATAGGGATATCTGACAATCTTCTAAAATAAATAATAATCTTTCTTGAGGATAATTGACATCTAAAGGAACATAAGTGCCTCCTGCTTTAAGAATAGCCAACATAGCTATAATCATTGTAGGAGAACGATGTAATAATAAACCCACTAATGTTTCAGATTGCACCCCTAAACTGCTTAGATAATGAGCAAGTTGATTAGCTTTTTGATTTAATTGTTGATAAGAAATTTCTTCTTTTTCAAAGATTAAAGCGATAGAATTTGGTGCTTTTTTGACTTGTGCTTCAAAGAGTTGATGAAGACAAAGATGTTTAGGATAAGGTAAGTTTGTTTGGTTCCATTCAATCAGTAATTGCTGTTTTTCTCGTTCTGTTAGTAAAGGTAATTGCCAAACATTTTCTTGAGGATTAGTTAATATTGAAGATAACAAAATCTGAAAATGTTCGCTTATTCTTTTGATAGTCGAACTATCAAACAAATCTGTATTATATTCCCATTCTCCCCTTAATTTTCCTTGATGTTCCTCCAGAGATAAGGTAAGGTCAAATTTTGCTGCTTGTCTTGCTGTTTCTAAACTTTTTATCTCTAAATCTGGTAATTGTAATGCTTCTATCTCTGTATTTTGCAACACAAACATTACCTGAAAGATGGGATGATGACTTAAATTTCTTTCTGGTTGTAATGTTTCCACTAACTGCTCAAAAGGAACATCCTGATGAGCATAAGCATCCAAACAAACTTGTCTGATTTGATTTAATAATTCGCGAAAACTTAAATGCTCACTCAAATGACTTCGCAAAGCTAAAGTATTAACAAAGAAACCTATTAAGCTTTCAAGTTCTTGGCGTTTCCGTCCGGCAATAGCTGTTCCTACTATCATATCTTCTTGTCCACTATAGCGACCTAATAATACTTTAAATGCTGCCAGTAAAGTCATAAATATTGTTACCCCTTCTCTTCTCGAAAATGCTTTGATACTGGCTGTTAATTTTGATGACAAAAGAAAGGTTTTTGTTGCTCCTTTATAAGTTTGTATCTTAGAACGAGCATAGTCTGTAGGCAATTCTAAAATGGGTAAAGTGCCACTTAATTGTTTTTTCCAGTAATTTAATTGAGGTTCTAAGACTTTTTCTGTTAAGTTATTTTTTTGCCACAAGGTAAAGTCAGCGTACTGAATAGGTAAGGGTAGTAAGGGAGAGGTTGAATCTTGACAATAAGAGGTGTAAAGTAATTTCAATTCTGTAAATAAGACTCCAAAAGACCAACCATCGAAAATAATATGATGAATATTAAATAATAGTTGATGTTCTTGGTGGTTTAATCGTATTAATTGAACACGAAAGAGACAATCTTGACTAAGATTAAAAGGGTAATTAGCTTCTTGTTTAGCTATTTTTTCTGCTTCTGTTTCCCTGTCTTCGTCAGGAAATTGTTGTAAATCAATGATAGGTAAATCAAACTTATTATTTTTAATGATCTGGGTTATTTTTCCATTAACAGATACACAATTTGTCCGTAATATTTCATGTCGTTTGCTGATTTCGTCGAAGCTTTTTTCTAAAGCATTGACGTTCACTAACCCTTGAAGACGAAAACGATATAAAAGATTATAAGCTGTGTTATTTTTGTCTAATTGATTTAGAAACCAAAGACGTTTTTGAGTAAAAGAAAGAGGAATATTTTTTTCTTGTTGTCTAGGTTGAATGGGTTCTATTAATAAATTATTATTAGTCGTTTCTCGTCGAGTAATATGCTGACAAAATTGAGCAATTGTTGGATACTGAAATAGTAAGGCAATAGGTATCTCTACATTCAGAATTTCTCTAAGTCTGGAAATAACTTGAGTGCCAAGTAATGAATGTCCCCCTAACTCAAAAAAATTATCATTGATGCCAATGTTTTCTATTTTGAGAACTTGGCTCCAAATATTAACAAGAATTTCTTCTGTAGGGTTTCTAGGCGCAACATAATAACTTTTAACCGCCGAAAAATCAGGTGCAGGAAGAGCGCGATAGTCAATTTTTCCATTAATATTCAAAGGAAAAGAATCTAAAGCAACAAAGGCCGCAGGAGTCATATAATTAGGGAGTTGCTGTTGAAGATAATCACGAATTTCATGGTAGATTTCTGCTATATTAGTTTGACTTGAACTTAGGATAATATAAGCAATTAATTGTTTATCACCTGGTATATCTTCCCTCACAATGACCTTAGATATTTTAACGGCTGAATGTTGATTTAATACTGTTTCAATTTCGCCTAATTCAATGCGATAACCCCTAATTTTGACTTGAAAATCAATACGTCCTAAAAATTCAATTGTTCCTTCTTCATTCCAACGAACGAGATCACCTGTTTTGTAAAGACGAGAGTTAGGAGCATTATTAAAGGGATTTTTAATAAATTTTTCTTTAGTTAATTGAGGTTGATTAAGATAACCTCTTGCTAAACCATCTCCTCCAATATATAGTTCTCCAACCACTCCAATCGGGACTATTTCTAACTTTTCATCTAATATATAGACTTGGGTGTTTGCAATAGGACGACCAATAGGAATAGAAGCTTTTTTTGTATCATCTATAGTAATGGTATGACAGCAGGTAAATGTCGTATTTTCTGTTGGACCATAACCATTAATTAATTGACAATGGGGTAATTCTTCTAATACTCTTTTTACATGAGGTATCGATAAAATATCTCCCCCTGCTAACAGTTTATTTAAAGGTTTTAAATAGTCTATATGTTCTTCAACAAATAAATTAAAAAATCCTGATGTTAACCATAAGGTCGTAACATTATATTGTTTAATGGCTTTACCAATATCTTGTAAAGATGGGTTTTTTTCTGGAAGTAAAACCAGTTTCCCTCCATTTAATAAAGGTTGCCAGATTTCAAAAGTTGCTGCGTCAAAGGCAATAGAAGCGAGTTGTAAAATAATTTCGTTTTCATTAAAATTAGCATAATTATTATTTTTTACCAGTCGCACAACCCCACGATGAACAACACAAACCCCCTTCGGTTTACCCGTTGAACCTGATGTATACATTACATAGGCTAAATTATCTCCGTTGATTGCAGATTCAGGAGCATAATTATCAGGAAAATTTTCTAAAATAGCTTTATTATCAATATCAATACAATTCAAATTATGACTCAAATTTTTAATTGTATTTAAGTAAGGTTTCTGAGTAATTAAAATTGAAGTGTTAGCGTCTTCTAATATCGTTTCAATTCTAGCCAAAGGAGCGGAAGTATCTAACGGTAAATAAGCTCCTCCTGCTTTTAAGATAGCTAAAATAGTAATGATTAAATTAGGAGATCGCTCCAAATATACAGGGACTAAAGTTTCTTGTTTAACTCCGATTTGTTGTAAATAATGAGCTAATTGATTGGATTTTTTATCGAGTTCATAATAGGTGATTTTTTGATTTTTATAAGCGATCGCAACTTTATCTGGAGTTTTGGCTGCTTGAAGTTGAAACAATTCGTGAATCGTAGCATTTTTTGGATAATCTGTTTCATTTTTTGTCCATTCTTCTAACGGTTGATCTTGTTCTGATGGAGTTACCAGAGGAAAAGGATCAGTTAATTGCTCATGATTATCAAATTCGTTAGCCATAGAAATTTATTCTTTTGATCACTCTTTATAATTATACATAATTAGATTACCCAAAAAGAGCCACAAAACTGTAAATTTGAAGCTATAACTGAAATTTATCCCTTTCCCAATTATGGATTAAACGGTTCGGGTTTTCCCCCTAATGCTTCGACAATAGTGCGAGTATTAGAAACTAGTATGTTAATATAACTATCTCCTTCGCTTCCTTTGGCTCCAATAGAGTCAGAATATAAGGCGTTTGGGGCTAATTTAACCTCAGCTTCTTGCGCTACGGTTTTGATTAAAACAGGGTTGATAGTTGTCTCAGCAAAAATAGCTCGGACTTTAGTTTTTTTAATGGCTTCCGTTAAATTTTTAACAGTTTGTGCGCTGGGTTGTTCTTCTGTACTAATGCCAATTAATGTTCCGGTAATAGTTAAACCATAGGCTGTGGCATAATATTGAAAGGCATCATGGGTTGTCACTAATTTCCGTTGAGATTCAGGAATAGTATTAATTTGTTGTTGAATCCAACTATCTAAGCGTTGTAAATTAGCGGTTAATTGGGCTGCATTTTCTCTGAAAATAGCTTCATCTTCGGGGGAAATAGCAATTAATTCATCTCTGATTTTATTCACCATTAGGATGCCATTTTTTGCCGTTCCCCATACATGGGGGTCGGGGACTGTTTGTCCTTCATATTCCCAGTCTAGCGGTTTCACAACTTCACCCACAGGCACTTTTTTCGCTTCAATTCCGGTTGCATTCATCAATTTAATTAACCCAGGTTCTAAGTTATAACCGTTGTAAAAAATGAGGTCTGCTTCTTCAAATGCGACGCTATCTGTGGGAACCGGCTCATAAACGTGAGGATCGGCTCCTGGTTCCAAAATTCCTTGATGTTCTACTTCATCCTGAGCAATTTCGTTCACTAAATCCGCAATAATGGTACTGGTAGATACCACCTTCGGCTTGGCTTCTGTTTGGGTGGGTTGGGAATTCTCCCCTTTACAACTGGCCATCCCCACCGCTAAAACCATACTCAAAAGGAATACTTTGACTCGATAGACCTTCATCTTAACCTCTGCTGATAATAGTTTTCATAATTATCTCATAATGGTTTTCATAATTCTCTCATTTTTAGGTTATGCTAAGAAGATGAAGGCCACTAGCAGAGGATGTCATTCATGTCAGAGCAGGCGTTAACCGTTAGTCATTTAGGGGTGTATTACCGTCGTCTTCAAGCATTACATAACATCAATTTATCCATCCAACCTGGACGGTTGACGGGAATTATTGGCCCCAATGGCGCGGGAAAAAGCACCTTGATGAAAGGGATGTTAGGGTTAATTCCCATCACAGAAGGAACCGTCACTTATCAAGGTCGTCCTCTACTGCAACAATTAGAGAAAGTAGCCTACGTTCCCCAGCGATCGCAAATTGATTGGACTTATCCTGTAACGGTGTGGGATGTGGTAATGATGGGAAGAGTGCGTCAAACCGGCTGGTTAAAGTGGTTTTCTGCTTACAGTCGTCGTATGGGGTTAGAAGCATTGCAACGGGTGGATATGTCTGCTTACGGAGATCGTCCCATTGGGGAGTTGTCTGGGGGACAACAACAACGAGTCTTTTTAGCGAGATCCTTAGCTCAAAATGCCGATATTTTCCTATTTGATGAACCGTTTGTTGGGGTTGATCAGAAAACAGAAAGTATTTTATTTAGTATTTTCCGAGAATTAGTAGCAAATGGAAAAATTGTGATTGTGGTTAATCATGATTTAGGGGAGTCGATTACTCATTTTGACGATTTAATTTTATTAAATCGAGAAATTGTAGCAGCCGGCAAACGACAGTTTGTCCTACAAGAAACCCATTTAACCCAAGCTTATCGGGGAAAGGTTGCCTTTTTCAATCAGAAAGCAGCTTAGTCTTATTTCTATAATCTTAACTAAAGAAAACCCCTGATGAGAGGAGAGATAGTTACTTTAACGATAAAACAACTATCTCAGTGGTTCATCAAAAGGGGTACATAGGGATTTTTAGTGACAAGAGCATTCCCTACGATGAGTAGGAAACCTCCTCAAAAACTAGAAGAAAAATTAAGGTTTTGAGTTCCCTAACGTTGTTATTGCCTCATGGCTACTCTGATAAGGATCTAAGATTACTCTAAGTTGTGGGAATTTTTCTACGGTTTCGGCTAGTTTTTGCAAGTCAAAAGTTTGAAGGTTATTTTTTAAGGTTTGACTGTAATTAACTAACAAGTGACAATTATAATTATGACCAAGTTGTTGTAAATTATGACTAAATTGTTTTAGTTGTGATAGAATCATTTTTTGCCGAATAAGTTGCCACGAATTGACTTCTATTTCTGATAATTTTTCCAGTAACTCACTTAAGTGATTAATTTCTTTATAGTCTGATTCTGCTATCATTAACTGTAAGTTATCTGAGGTTTCTTCAGTAGATTCTATGTTTTTACTTTCCGTTGAATCTATAATTTCAACGTCAGGAAAAGTTAGCTGAAACGTTGTACCTTTTTGCCATTGACTTTCTAAGGTAATTTTTCCCCCTAAAAGATGGGTTAATTTTCGAGTAATTGATAATCCTAACCCCGTACCTCCATAACGGGAAATATCTTGTCCTTCACTTTGCATGAATTTTTGAAAAATTTTTTCTTTTTCTGTATCTTTAATGCCAATACCCGTATCTTTCACCTTCAGAATTACTGTACATTGCTCTTCTTGTAAATTATCAATCATAACAGTTATTTGTATATAACCTTGTTCCGTAAATTTGATGGCATTACCAAGAAGATTAAATAATATTTGTCGTAGACGTAACGGATCAAAGTTTATTTTTTTTGGAATCTTTTCGCTAATTTCTGTTAAGATATATAATTCTTTTTGGGAGGCTTGATAAGAAAATATTTGTATTACTTCTTGAATAATCTCTTCAAGATCAACCGCTTTATACGTCAATTCTAGTTTTCCTGCTTCAATTTTAGCTAAATCTAAGAGATCATTAATAAGAGATAATAATGTATTCCCACTGGTAGAAATAGCGTCAACATATTTAGAAAATCGAGGGTTTTCTAAATGTAATTGTAATAATTCACAAAACCCTAAAATTGAATTCATAGGGGTACGTATTTCGTGACTAATATTAGTCAAAAATTCACTCTTTGCTTGGTTGGCTAAATCGGCTGCTTTTTTAGCCTTTATTAGTTCAATTTCTGCTTCTTTTCTAGCGGTAATGTCTTCATAAAGTGTCGCTATTCGATAAATTTTATCCTCTTCATTCCTGACAGGAAAAGAACAAACTCTTAACCAATGAAGGTTATTATTTTTATCGATAATTCTATATTCAGTTTCGCTTGATTCTCCTTGATGTTGTTCAAGTAATGACTTCATCACTCTGGGACGATCTTCTTCATAAATACTACTATGTAAAAGATAGGGTTGCTGATATAATAATTGTGCAGAAAATCCCCAGATTTTTTCACAAGTTGGACTAATATATAAAAGATTTCTACTCTCTAAACAAGTTAAAGCAAAAACCTCTTGAATATTCTCTACTAATTGATGAAATTTCTCTTCTGATTTTTGTTGAGCAACTTCTAAGGCTTTTTCTTCGGTAATATCTCTGAAAGACACCAAATAAACTGATTCTTGTTCCCATTCTGTAACAGAAACGTGCATTTGAACCACTCCAGTTTTATTACCGGGTTTAAGGATTTCTAAAATAGCTGGTTTTTGACTAATAATAGGGATACCAAAAAAATAGCCTAATAAACTGTTTAAAGGTTGATTAAAAATTTCTAACGCCGTAGGATTAGCAAATTTAATCATTCCTTGTTGATCAACGATAATAATACCTGTTGCCAGATTATACACTAGATCATGAAGTTGTTTCTCTCGCTTAATTAATTGTTTTTCAACTTGCTTACGTTCTTGAATTTCTTGTCGTAAATTTACATTAACTTCTTCTAATTTATGGGTTCTTTCTGCAACAAAGTTTTCGAGATTTTTGTTAATCTGTTTAAGTTTTTCTTCTGCTTTTCTTTTTTCCCACTCTCTAGCTAGATTTAAAGCAAAAATATCAACAATTTCCACGATTAAATCTAAATTAGGTAACCCATGAATGCTCATCATACAAAGCAGTCCAATGATAGTTCCTTTTTGACCATAGATTGCTTTACCAATATAACTTTCGATTTTATTTTCCTGTAACCAAATATCATCAGGAAACAATTGTCTTACGTTTTGAGAACAGATGAAATATCCCTTTTGTATCACTTTTTGACAAGGAGTTTTATCAATGGGATAAGTAATGATTTCTGAGGGTTGACCATTAACACATCCTGCTAACACTTGGATGGATGTTTCTGATTTTATCTCAGTAATAAACCCATATTCAATGCCTAAAGCTTGAGTTAAATGTAAGACTAAAGATTCAAAGAAATTATCAGCATTTGCCGATGAAATACCTAACAAAACCTGCTTTAAGACTTGGGAAAAAGTTTCCGCTTCTGATAAGTTACAATAGGAGGAGTGGCTAGAAGTCATGATTGCTTGAGAACCAGTGGAAGCTCTCAAAAAAGGGTTAGAGGAAATAATAGTTTGATGCTTGACCATCAAATATTAATCATACTTTACCTTATTTTATCAAAAAGAATTGATGACTGATGTAACATTGCTTTAATCAAAAATGTCATTCTATTCAGTTTTTTTAAGATATAACAAAGATTTTCGAGTTTGTGTTGTATGATACTTCTGTCTCTTTCCTATCTTCCAACATGAAAACCCTAATTGTTGCTACCAGTAATCCTGGGAAATTGCAAGAAATGCAAGAATACTTAATCGGATTAAATTGGACATTAAAACTCAAACCCCCTGAACTCGAAATTGAAGAAACCGGCAAAACTTTCTTAGAAAACGCCATTTTAAAAGCGTCTCAAGTGGCCAAAGCGTTAGGAGAATGGGCGATCGCCGATGACTCCGGATTAGCTGTTGAAGCTCTCAATGGCGCACCTGGACTCTATTCCGCCCGATATGGTGATACAGATCAAGGGAGAATTGAGCGAGTGTTACGGGAATTAGGGGACAATAATAACAGACGAGGGAAGTTTGTTTGTGCCATTGCTTTGGCCCGTCCCGATGGTTCTATTGCCTTAGAAACCGAAGGCATTTGTCCAGGAGAAATCCTCGCAACCCCTCAAGGAAGCCAAGGATTCGGTTATGATCCGATTTTCTATGTTCCTTCCTATCAGCAAACTTTTGCTCAGATGACACCAGAATTGAAACGGGATATCTCCCATCGCGGTCAAGCGTTTGCGAAATTGTTGCCGAAGTTAAAGGAATTATCTGTTTAATGGGAGACTTAGGCCATCCCAAGTCCCCATACCCTTTAAATAGCTTCGAGATCGCTTTCTCCCGTGCGAATGCGGATAATTTGCTCAACAGGAGAAACAAAAATTTTGCCATCTCCAATTTCTCCCGTGCGTGCGGCCCCTGTCAGCTTTTCAATCACCATTTCCACTTGATGGTCTTCGACAACAATTTCGACCTTTAGTTTTTGCAGAAATTCCACAGTGTATTCCGAACCGCGATAGCGTTCCGTTTGTCCTTTTTGCCGTCCGAACCCCCGAACTTCAGAAACTGTCATACCAACAATTCCTGCATTGACTAAAGCGATCTTCACTTCGTCTAGTTTAAAGGGTCGGATAATCGCTTCTACCTTTTTCAAAGTGGGTTACTCCTCGTAATCTATGTTCATTCGTTGTCTACTATAGATAGAAATGATAACCCACTCTCGGATAAACCCTAAGATTTTTAAGTATTCAGTATTCACCCCTTCAATATGGTAAGAGGCCGTTTTCCTAATAACCCTGTCATCAACTGTAAGGCCAACTTTTTCAACGGTGGCACCCCCATCATTAACCTTAACCCTAAACGACGAATTACCATGATCGGGAAGATTTGATTGGAAAAGAAACGGTCTAAAAAGTCTGTAAACCCTAAAATGAGCCAATTTTCCCATTTCCGCCAACGTTCGTACCGTTTTAATACCTTAATATCTCCAATATCTTCCCCGTTTTGGTAGGCTTGGGCAATCACTTCGCCTAAGGCCGCAGCGTCTCTGATGCCTAGGTTTAAGCCTTGTCCTCCCACCGGATGACAACAATGGGCTGCATCCCCCACTAAGGCCAGTCGAGACTGAGTATAATGATCGCTTTGCATCAACTGAACAGGGAATAAATAGCGATCGCTGTCTAAAGTAATTTCACCCAATGATCCTTGGGTTCGTTCTTGTAATTTCTCTAAAAATTCCTGCTTATCTAATTCCAATAAGGCTTGGGCTTGGGTGTGGGGTGCGGTCCAAACAATCTGACAACGGTTTCCGGGTAAGGGTAAAATGCCCATTGGGCCACTGTAACAAAACCGCTCAAAGGCGATATCGTTACGGGGGGCGGTATGTTCGATGGTAAAGGTAACACAAGACTGCCAATATTTCCAACCTTGGGTTTTAATTTCGGACAGAGAACGAATGAACGATCGCGGTCCATCGGCCCCAATCACAAGTTTGCTGTGTAATTGTTGACTGATGCCATCTTTTTCCACCGTAACCACCGCTTCTGTCTCACTGTAGTTTACGTCCACCACCTGAGCCGGACAGATCCATTCGATGTTCGGACAATGGGCGATCGCTTTTTGTAAGGTGCGTAAAATGACACCGTGATCCCCCACATAGCCTAAATAGTCCGTTCCTAGATCCGCCGTTTCAAAGGTCACCACCTGGGGATAATCGGCATCGGAGAGACGGATATGACGAAATTTACCAATCTGGGGCAATATTTCCGACCAAACCCCAATGGCATCAAAAATCTTCCCAGACAGCAGCGACAGGGCATAAGCACGCCCTCTCGAAGCCACTTTTTCCAGGGATTGCACCTCAATGAGCTTGATGTTTAACCCTGAATCTTTGAGGGTTAGGGCTAAGGTCGCGCCTACGATACTACCGCCGACGATGGCCAGGTCGCAAGTTAAGGGTTGAGTGGAATTTGATTGAGGTGAGGCAATGGTTTCTAAGGTCATGGTTTAAGACAACGAGATCAATTAAGAAGAAATTTTTTCCGGTTCTTTACTAATTTGATTGTCTATAGATTCCACAGAAATTTCAACCTCATTACGATGTTCTGGATTACGCTTAGAAAAGCCCCAAACAAAGATTAAGGCGATGGTACTAATCATTAACCATTCAGGGGGAACCCATTCAGGATTGATCACCCTAACTAATAATCGTAATCCCACAAAACCAACGGTAATAAATCCTGCATCTTCGAGATAGGTATATTCTTTTAACCAACGGATAAATAATTCTGCCAAAAATCGCAGGGTAATGACGCCTATAGTTCCCCCTGCCAAAATTAACCAAACTTCATCCGCTAAGGCAATGGCTGTGGTTACACTATCCAAGGAAAACGCTAAATCGGTAACAGCGATTAAGGGAATTGCTTGCCAAAGGGAGGTAAACTCTGGGCCATGATGATGATCATTTTCATTTTCTTGGGAAGCAAAATAATTAAACACCAACCAGAGGAGATAGGCCGCCCCCAACAGTTCAAACTGCCAAAATTTCACTACCCAGGTTGCTGTTAAAATCAACGACATTCGTAACACATAAGCCACTATTAACCCAATATTAAGGGCTGAGCGTTGTAATTTCGGGCTTTTTAGCCCCTGGGCAATGGCGGCTAAAGCGATCGCATTATCAGCCGATAACACCGCTTCTAAGGCGATTAAAATGATTAATAAGATAGGGGTTTTGAGACTGAGAGCGAGAGAAGAGTCAAGAATCTGGTCTAACATTCAAAAATTAGGGATGAATAAGTGCAATTATCAAAAGAACGACCCTTAAAATGTCGTTACTGTGTTATGGTCTGAATGATTCCTTAAATTAATGATAATGTATTTAACAAAATCTGGTCATTTTTCTCATTTTTGTTAATATGGGATCAGTGGACTTATCAGAATCCCTAAAAAAGCAACGATCCCTAAAAACGCTAGAATGTAAGCCACGATAAGCGTTGGTGATTTTCTCGATTGATAAAGCAAGTCATTGCGTTGAATTCTCCCAAGTTGACGACGATAATCTAGAGCAGCAGCTAATAAGGAAAAAGTCCCTAACGCAATAAAAGAAATGCCTAAAATGCGAGATAAACGAATCGGATTAGCAATTCCCCCTAAATTTTGATTCAGTATAGAAACAATTCTTTCAATACCAAAACCAAAACTAATTAAGGTTAAAGACGTGCGAATCCACGCCATTAAGGTTCTTTCTTGTGCTGCTCGATTCCGTTCTTTTGCTAGTTCTGTACCAGGATTAGGGTTTGTCATTTTGGTTGCTCGTTAATTTATTTTAATTAAGTCCTAGAAAAATAATTAATAGAGAGATAAATCCAAACAGAATAACCGCTAAAACAACAATCATGTTGAGATAATGACTGGGATAAAAAAAATAATCATCCCGTTGAATTGATTGTACCTCAAAGTAATGTTGTATCATAGCAATAATTAACAAAACAATTCCGATAGCAATTAAAGTTAAACTGATATAATGTGCCGATTGTATGGTTATTAATGGATTTCTATTAGGAAACTTTTGTTGTAGTGCCTGAAAAATTTGATCAATGGCAAATCCAAACCCAATTAACGTTAAACAGTTTTGTATCCAAGCGGTAATCGTCCGTTCTGCTGCTGCACGATTCCGTTCTTTTGCTAATTCATTAGTCGGACCAGTGATTTTATCAGGTGTCATTATTTAATAATTTATAATTGATTTAGTTGATAATTACTTCTCTCCAAATGGTGAAAAAGATGCTAATCGCAATTAATACTAATATTCCAGAAACCATTATACCTAAAGATTGTCGAGGCGTATAATAATAATCTGGTTGTTCGAGCCGTTTCATTTCATTTTTATAATCTAAAGCTGCTATCAATATAGAAAAAAAACCTGTCCCAACAATCAATAAACTAAACAATTTAACGAGAACAGTGGGTTGATTTTCTACTCCTATATAAAGTTTACTAATAGCACGTTCTAACCCAAAACCAATACCGATTAAAGCAACACTGGTGCGAATCCAAGCCAAAAGGGTGCGATCGGCTGCAATACGATTACGTTGTTTAGCCAGTTCGGTTTGCCAATTTGGAGAATGATTAGTCATCAGTTTTCAGTTATTATTAGTTATAGGTTTGGAAATATTCTCTTTACTTTTTTTTATTTTATTTTTCACCCAAACATTATAAGGTAAAGCAAAAATAGCACCCAAAACGGCATAAGCTGCAAGTCCAGGAATGGCATTAGTTGCACCGTTAACGATGGCAATATATAAGGCTAAACCAATGTTACGAGCAATGGTTGCTGTTGCTAGGGTGGATCGAGTTTCTATGTTATCATCAACCCCACCCAATAAATGGCCAATGATGAGGCCAAATGCCACCATCAAAGCAATACTGACAACTGTTGTCCAACCCACTGTAGGAACTAAATTTAGACTAATACCAACGGAAAAAATAAGCACCACTAAAAATAAAGTATTAACAACATTGAGTAATAAATCCCCAATTTCTTCTGCTAAATCAGCCGATAACTTACGAATTAATAACCCAAGACACAAAGGTAATAATTGAACTGTTGCCACTTGTTTCGCCACTAAAATAAAATCGATGCTTTCACGACTTTCTAAAAAAATAAATGAAAATAAATACAAAGCCAAGGGCGTAAATAGTACAGCCAATAAGGACAAAATTACTTGTAAACTAGCTGCAAAAGTTACGTTTCCTCCTGACATAATCGTTCTTTTAGTTAATAAAGGTGGTGCGGGAGAAGCCGCTAACAGAATGAAAGCAATGGCGATATATTTACTGAGATTGAAGATGAATAAAACGGAAACTACAATCAAAGGAAAAATAACTAAGACAGATAACAAAGCTTTAGCTAAAAATCGAGGATGATTTTTCAGAGAAACTAAATCACTTAACGGAATTTTCACTCCCATCGTTAGCATAATGAGAAAGATATTTAAAGCAAACAAATTTTGAATAACTTTACTATCTAAAGTGAAAATTTCTGATAGATTAAAATCGACAGCTAATAAAGGAATAAAAGCAGCTAGGCCAATGAATAGTAAAATAATCCCCACTGTAAAGCCTTGGGACCATTGAGGGACATATTTGTACTGTTTTTCGTCAATATTCTTAAGGGTACGCCAATGAGTCACTAAAGAAGCAGCTAAGGCAAAGATCCCTAAACTCATCAGACTTAAGCCTAAAACTCGTTCTTCTGTGAGGGTATTAATGCCAGTTTTTGGGGTAGTTTTATGCAAATAGCTGAAAAAACGATCAATTCCAAAACCAAAGCTAATCATGGATAAAGATGTTCGTATCCAAGCCATCAAAGTCCTTTCCTGTGCAGCCCGAGTTCGTTCCCTGGCTAATTCCGTGCGAGTTTCAGCTAAAACATTTCTTTCTAGGGCCAGATCGGTTCGGGTTTTTGCCAGATCCGTCCGTTGTATGGCAAGTTCATTATTATTGGGGAGCTTAGCTTCTGATTCAGACATGGTGTTTATTTGCAGATTTTAATGAGAGTTCTGTGGGTTTAAAATTATTCTAATTAACCCGCAACCAACTTGCATAATTCACTAAAGCATCTTTAGACCCAAGAAATAAAGAATAAATTCCCCAAGCAAAATATAACCAAGCCAGAGCAACTAAAAAATCATCCAATGCTTCCAATAAATCAACAATGATAATAATACTTGATTCTACTTGTCCTCTTGCTACTTCATTTCCTGTGGCTACTCTGGCAAAAACCTTGAAAGTCTCAACAGTTCCCAAACCAAACATAAATAAAGTAGAATTATATTATAATTAAAGTGATTCCGTGATTAAGGGTTAGTGATTATGGTTGTTACCTCTCAAATAATGTCCTTAGAGGATTATTTTAACTATGACGATGATACAGAGACTCGCTACGAACTAGAAGATGGAGAGTTATTAATTATGCCCCCTGAAAGTGACTTAAATCTTCGTATTGCCTCGTTTTTATTTGCTTATTTTGTGATGCAAGGCGTTCCATCCTATCGTTTAAGAATTGGCACAGAAATTGTCGTAACAGGAACCAGAGTAACGGTACGTTTACCTGATTTAATGATATTAACAGAAGAATTAGCAACAGCTTTAAAATCAGCCAGCCGTTCAACAGTTACAATGGATATGCCACCCCCTCAGTTAGTAGTAGAAATTGTGTCACCAGGGAAAAGAAATAGAGATAGGGATTATCGTTATAAGCGATCGCAATATCAAGCCAGAGGCATTTCTCAATATTGGATTATTGATCCTATCGAACAACAAATTACGGTATTAAGTTTAGTAGAAGGATTATACGAAGAAGCAATATTCAAAGGAGATAATGTGATCGCTTCACCCATATTATCAGCGTTAAATGCAACATCTCAGCTAACAGTAACCAAGGTTTTACAACAAAGATTTTAAAGATTAAAGAAAAGTACGATGAGAATAAATGATTTTATGGTTCTACAATAGTCAAATAGTATTAGTATGTAGGTTGGGTAGAGGAACGAAACCCAACAATCATTAATAGTAAAAATCTAGGTGAAGGAACTTTAAAGTTAGTACATTGGCTACTTAAAGCTAACTCGTTTTTCCCGAAAACAGTTAGAACTATAAGAAATTGGTTCGGAGAAATTGTTGGTTATTTTGAAAGAAGAACAACCAACGCAGTCGTGGAAGGAATTAATAACCGATTGAAAGTTTTAAAACGTTGCGGTTTTGGTTTTAGGAATGTAAATA